>Ga0068860_100003173_pt1 | contig 16956 bp, 13 predicted proteins | sample KBSSwiS32_FD_66597 | JGI IMG/M metagenome (GOLD analysis project Ga0068860, IMG submission 66597) | Switchgrass rhizosphere microbial communities from Kellogg Biological Station, Michigan, USA - KBS Switchgrass S3-2 | ecosystem: Host-associated > Plants > Roots > Rhizosphere > Soil ... | reverse complement strand
TCTATAGCATTCCCGGAATAATACTGGTTACCTGCATTAAACTTCCGGGCATTGTTTTTTGTATCGTAATATCCACTCCAGCCGGTATTGATTGACCAGTGATTAACGTCTTTCTTCAATAAAATATTAATAACACCTGCCATTGCATCCGAGCCGTATTGTGCCGAAGCACCATCGCGCAGGATTTCTATCCTGTCAACCGATCCTTCGGGGAAAGCATTTAAATCGACACCTGAATTACCCCTGCCCCGGGTGCCAAACAATCCAACAAAAGCGGTCTGATGCCTTCTTTTGCCGTTGATCAGCACCAATGTTTGATCGGGCCCCAATCCTCTTAAAGTACCTAGGTCAACATGATCAGCACCGTCTGCACCACTTTGCTTATTGTAATTAAAAGAAGGCGCTGCATAGTTCAATACTGAGGTAAGATCCATTTTGGCAGTTGGCAATCCTACCTGGTTTATTCTAATAACATCTACGGGTACGGGCGTTTCAATTTTTGCCCGGGCCCCGCCCCGCGAACCCACAAAAACAACTTCATTTAGCTCTGCGCCGCCCAGGGTAAGACTTATAGCAATACTGGTTTCGCCGGCCAGTTTCACCGTTTCTGTTTTGTAACCTACAAAACTTATTTCCAGCACATCACCTGCCTGCGCGGATAACGTAAAAGCGCCATCCTGGTTGGTGAGGGTACCGCCGCCTTTACCGGTTTTAAGTTTGATGGATACACCGGCAAGTGGTTCATTTGTTTTTGCGTCTGTTACTTTACCGGTAATAGTTTGTTTTTGTGCAAAGAGGAAATGTGATGAAACAATCATCACAATAAGCAAAAGAGATTTTTGAAGCTTCATACATGCAGTTTTGGTGATAGTTTGCGCGCCGCTGCCGGGCAGGCGGCACATTGTCTTGGAAATAGAGCAATAAAGGATCGAGATACGGAATAAAAACCAATTGAATAATAGTGGCGAAGCTCTCTTATGTCAAATATAAATCCTATTGCTGACATGCAGCAGCGGCAGCTAAAAAACTTTAGCATTCGCCAACTGCTCGCGCGCCTGCAGCTATTGTCATAAAAATTATTCTATTTTTACGTTTATGCAGTCAATTACAGAAGATATCAGGACCCTTTTTGATTCGGCAAGCAAAGAAATAGCGGTGGAGATCGAAAAAATACCACAGTCGGGCAGCGACCGCATATATTTCCGCATAAAAACCCCTGCCAAAAGTTTTGTGGCCACTTATGGCCATAATATAAAAGAAAATGAAACTTTTATTTATTTCAGCAGGCATTTAAAAAAAGCAAAATGCCCGGTACCCGAAATATTTTCTGTGAATGACGACCACACTATTTACATACAGGAAGATTTTGGTGATGTATCGTTATTGAATAAACTGGAAGAACATGGTTATTCTGATTATGTATATGGTTTGTTTCAGCAAAGTTTGAGGGAACTGGCCCTGTTGCAGATAAAAGGCGGAAAGGGCATCGATTACAGCTATTGCCTCACAGCGAAGGAATTTGGTAAGCAGGCTATTTTGTCCGATCTGCTATACTTCAAATATTATTTTCTTGATACGCTTAAATATGCGTACGATAAACAGGCTCTGCTGGATGATTTTGAAGCCCTGAGTAATTACCTGACCCATACAGAAAATAAACATTTTATGTTCCGCGATTTCCAGAGCCGGAACGTGATGATAAAGGACGATAAGGTTCATTTCATAGATTACCAGGGTGGCATGCGTGGTGCTTTGCAGTACGATGTGGCATCACTTTTATGGCAGGCAAGGGCCGAATTACCGGAAGACTGGAAAAACAGTTTGCTGGAATACTATATTGACGAAGCCAACAAATTGCTGGAAACACCTGCCGACAAAAGCATTTTCATTGCGCAATACAATGGCTATGTGCTTATCCGCCTGCTGCAGGTAATGGGTGCTTATGGCTTCCGGGGCTTGTTTGAACGAAAGGCCCAGTTCCTGACCAGTATTCCGCTTGCATTGCGCAATTTAAAAGCGCTTACCGAAAACCAACGAATGGGTATTGCCGTTCCTACTTTTGAAAAATGCCTGCGTTTTTGTGTAAGTGATGAAGTGGTGAATCGTTTTGAACCCTTACGGGCTACCGAAAGCACACCGCTGGTAGTAGAGATCAATAGCTTTTCGTATCGCAGGGGCATTCCGCCCGACGCAACGGATAATGGAGGTGGTTTTGTATTCGATTGCAGGGGCATCCTGAACCCCGGCCGGTTTGAAGAGTTTAAGAAATTAACAGGTCGGGATAAACCTGTAAAAGATTTCCTGGAGCAGCGTACAAAGATGCCCGATTACCTCAACAGCGTGTTCGATATAGTGGACATATCTGTATCGGATTTTATAAACCGTGGGTTTAGCCACCTGATGATTAGCTTCGGCTGCACGGGTGGTCAGCATAGAAGTGTATATGCTGCCGATGCGCTGGCCAGGCATTTAAAAAACAAGTTCCACGTAAAAATAGATTTACGCCACACCATACAGGAAGAAAAAAAATGGATAAATGAATAATGCCGCAACTTTGGCCCATCCAACGCTTTGTATTTTATTTATCACAGTCTAACTGCTGAATCATAGAGATCTGCGTTCTATAAAATAATAATATGAAAGGAATGATTTTCGCCGCAGGCCTGGGAACCCGCTTTAAACCATGGACCGATACCCATCCGAAAGCATTGGCATTGGTAAACGGGAAAAGTTTATTACAACGAAATATTGAATACCTGCAAAAATATGGCATTACAGAAGTGGTGGTGAACGTGCACCATTTTGCAGATCAAATTATTGAAGCCGTTCACAAAAATAGAGGGTGGGGAAGCAATATATTGATCAGCGATGAGAGCAATGAAGTGCTGGAAACCGGTGGGGGATTATTAAAGGCCCGGCATTTACTGGAAGCTGAGGGGCCATTTGTTACCGTTAATGCAGACATACTGACTGATCTTAATATTAAGCGGTTACTGGATTACCATAAAGATTATAAACCACTTGTTTCTTTTGGCGTTACCAATCGCAAAACCGCACGCTATTTTTTATTTGATGAGTATGATCGTTTATGCGGGTGGCGCAATAAGAAAGATGGCAGCGAAATACTTGCCATTTCCAAGGCTAAACTTGCAGAAAGGGCCTATAGCGGCGTAGTGGTATTTGAGCCTGCTATTTTTTCGCTTATTCTGCAACGCGGTAAATTTTCGATTGTGGAAACCTATCTTTCGCTGGCAAAGGATCATTTAATCCTGGGATATGATCATACCGGAGATAAATTTGTGGATGTGGGTAAACCTGAATCAGTGGCCGTCGCCGAAGCACTGTTTGATTAACCATGCCTGTCTCAATTTTTTTGCCGAAGATGAAAGGATAATAAACCTTTTAAGCGCCGCCCTGTTATACAAACATGTCATTACAACTAAGTGTACTCGATCAGGCGCCTATCCGCAGGGGCAGCAATGCCGTAGAAGCTTTACAGGAATCGGTGGAGCTGGTAAAGCTCACGGAAAAGCTTGGCTATACCCGCTATTGGCTAAGTGAACATCACAATACGTTAAGCCTTGCCATGGCGGCGCCCGAAATTTTGATTGCAAGGCTGGCAGCAGAGACAAAAACCATACGCCTGGGTTCAGGAGGCATTATGCTGCCCAACCACAGTGCAATAAAAGTTGCAGAGAATTTCCGCTTGCTGGAAGCTCTTTATCCTAATCGAATAGACCTTGGTATTGGTCGTGCACCAGGTGGCGATCGGCTTACATCGCGTTTGCTGAATCCTTCCAACGATTTTGATCCAAAAAAATATATTGAACAGATTGAAGATTTGCAATGCTTTTTAACAGACACAGCCGGCGAAGGCAATGCACATGGAAAAGTAAGAGCCATTCCGAAGATCAATACCGTACCTGCGCTATGGATGCTCACCAGTAGTGGTGAAAGTGCTTACCTGGCAGCGCACGCGGGCTTGTCACTGGGCTATGCGCAATTTATCAATCCTCTTGGTGGTGCAGAAGCAATTCGTGTTTACCGTGAGCGCTTTAAACCTTCATTGTTATTATCTGTTCCAAGGGTTAATGCCGGCGTTTTTGTATTCTGTTCGGAGAATGAAGAAACGGTTGCACGCACACAAGCCGTAATGGATTATCGGTTTCTTGGCTTTGAAAAGGGACGTATAGATGATATGCCCGATTATGAAACAGCAAGGCAGTATGATTATTCACCGGCAGAATGGCAGCGTGTATTATTTAACCGGCAAAGAACTATTATGGGCACGCCGGATATCGTAAAGGGAAAAATTACAGCACTTGCAAAAGAACTCGATGTGCCGGAAATTATGGCTGCTACGTTTGCGGAAACCCGTGAGGACAGGTTCAGCAGTTATGAATTACTGGCCGCACTATTCAACCAGCCAGTGAACAAGAATGAGCACCCTGACAAAAAAAATTCGCTGATGGAGCAGCGCTCATAATAATTACGCAGCCGCTGTGTTTTCAGCAGGTGCTTGCCTATCCATCCTTAAACATTGCTTGAATTTAGTTGGTTCCATGTTATTCGTTTTGTAGAAAGCCGAAACAACCATCATTCATTGCGGGTCAGCACCTGCAGCATCGTTCCGTATAACACTTCTGCGCCCAATGCCAGGTCTTCATAACTGGCATACTCCAGCGGGTTATGGCTGATGCCATCTTTGCAGCGTACAAATATCATCCCGTAATCACAGGCATAGGAGAGTGCCATTGCATCGTGAAAAGGCCCGCTCATTAATTCCGGAGCATCCAATTGTAATTTTTTACATTCTGTTTGTATCAGTTCTTTTATCCAATCCGCACAATAGCGGGGTTCACTATTGGTATCTTCAGAGATGGTATATGTGAGCTGGTGCTTTTGTGTAATGGCTTTTATTTTATCCATTAATTGTTTTTCATAACGATTTCTTCTCCCCAAATCGATATCGCGCAGGTCCACGGTGAATACCACTTCTTCGGGTATAATATTTCTGGATGCGGGAAAAACCTGTAAAGTACCTACTGTGCCTACTGTAGGCGCGCCGGGCACCTGGCTGGCAATTTCATTAAGTGCAACGATGATCTCAGCTGCGCCTACCATTGCATCTTTACGCATCGCCATCGGAACCGAGCCTGCATGACCAGCCATGCCCCTGAGCTTCACTGTTAGCCACAATGGACCGGAAATGCCGGTCACCACAGCAATGGGTTTATTTTCGTTGTCCAGCACCGGACCTTGCTCAATATGTAATTCCAGGAAACAGAAAATGCTGCCTGTCTTATATTCATCTTCTTTAAATGCTGCCGGGTTGCAACCAAAATCAATCAGTGCCTGCTCCCGGCTAATGCCATCCTTGTCTGTTCTTTTCAATTCACCTGCTTCCAGTTTACCCAGTATTCCTCTTGATCCAAACAGTCCTTTGTTAAAACGCCAGCCTTCTTCGTCGGCAAATGAAATCACATCAATGGTTCGTTCAGGTATAATATTATTTTCAGTTAATACAGTTACCGCTTCTATGGCGCATAGTACACCTGCCACCCCGTCGAATCTGCCGCCATAGGGTTGAGAATCCAAATGCGAGCCCATCATTAAAACAGGTAAGGATTTATTTTTCCCCTGCAGTCTGCCAACAAGATTGCCAAAATTGTCAATATGCGTCTGCATGCCGGCATCTTTCATCCAACTGGCAGCTAATTCAAAGGCTTGTTTTTCCAATGGCGTATGTGCCGGACGACAGGTGCCCGTTTCACCAATTTTGCCTATTAAACTCATTGCTTCAAAATGCTGTTGCAGTCTGGCGGCATTTACAGTCATCCGGATTCAAAATTTAAAATATAAAATTCAAAATATTAATGGTCATTCAATGGCAATCCTCTCCGCTGAAATTCTTTCCAGTTGAGGTATTCGTCGCCCTTACGTTGTTCTATCATGGTAATGCAATCATCCACCGGGCAAACAATCTGGCAAAGATTGCATCCCACGCATTCATCTTCTTTAATGGAATAGGTGTTATAAGGTTTACCATACGATAAGTTGATGGATTGATGCGAAGCATCCTCGCAGGCAATATAACACAGGCCGCAATGGATGCATTTGTCCTGGTTGATATTCGCAACTATATGGAAATTGATATCCAGTTCTTCCCAATGCGTAACCGTGCTAACCGATTTGCCGATAAATTCATCCAATGTTTTAAAGCCTTTTTCATCCATCCAGTTGTTAAGACCCTCACACATATCTTCTACAATCCGGAAACCATATTTCATAGCCGCCGTGCATACCTGCACGTTAGAAGCGCCCAGTAACATAAATTCTACGGCATCTTTCCATGTGCTGATGCCGCCAATACCCGAAACAGGCACCTTCCGTGTAACCGCATTCTGGGCAATGCTGGTTAACATTTTTAATGCAATGGGTTTAACTGCCGGCCCGCAATAACCACCAAACGTTGTTTTGCCGCCTACATTGGGATTGGGAACAAAAGTATCCAGGTCCACACCGGTTACCGATTGAATAGTGTTGATAAGGGAAAGGCCGTGCGTGCCTGCTTCTACCACCGCTTTACCAGTGGGAACCACAGAATGCACATTGGGCGTAAGTTTTGTAATAACAGGTATCGTCGCTTTTTCCATTACCCATTCCACCACCATTTTGGCAATTTCAGGATCTTGGCCCACCGCTGCGCCCATGCCGCGTTCCGTCATACCATGCGGGCAGCCAAAATTCAATTCAAAACCCATGGCGCCGGCATCTTCACATTGTTTGATCAGTTCATGCCAGCTTTCGCGATTATTGTCTGCCATTAATGATACTACCATGGCACGGTCAGGAAATAACTTTACCACCTCCGTAATTTCTTTCAGGTTGATGGATAGCGGGCGATCACTGATCAATTCAATATTGTTAAAGCCCATTACGCGGCTGCCATTAAAATCAACTGCTGAATAGCGGGAGGAAACATTTTTTACCTGGCTGCCCAGTGTTTTCCAAACCACGCCGCCCCAGCCGGCCTCATAGGCGCGCAGCACATTTAATTTTTTATCTGTTGGTGGTGCACTGGCCAGCCAAAACGGGTTGGGTGATTTAATGCCGAGGAATGTTGAGGATATATCTGCCATAGAATATATTTTAAATTATATATTTTGAATTTTGTATTCGGCGGGACATATTAGCGAGAATTTTCCTGGCTTGTTTTTACAATTTTGGTGAGTATATTAACGATATGATTCACGCTGGATAGATAAGCTGAATAATCCTGTTTAACCAACTGACTTTTGTCAAGCAGGCGTAACCAATATCTTGTCTCCCGGCTTTCTTTTGATGCAATAGCGAGTTTCGATATAAAATCTTTTCTTGATTGCCCGGCAATAGCTTCTTCCACATTGGCACCGATGCTGGTGCCACTTCGCAATATTTGTTTTGAAAGAACAAATTCTTTGTTTTCTGTAAGTGTTGTGTAGAGTTCAATAATTTGCAATGCAAAATTAAAGCTCATGTCCTGGATTTGATTGTTACGTTTCATTGATAAGAGTTGATAAGGTTTAAAAATAACTGCGCTAGCTAATACAAAATTCAAAATATATAATTTAAAATAGCTACAGCTCCATCCTTCCCTGCCTGCACCGCATCCACTACTTCCCTGCCACCATTTACGCAATCTCCGCCGGCGAATACCCCCGGTATATTGGTTGCCGCTTTATCTTTCACCAATAGTTTTCCATATTGATTGTCTAAATGACTGGAGATTGCCAATGACTCGAAGGGCATTTGCCCCGCTGCCTTAATAATCATATCTGTTTCCAATGTAAAAGTTTCTCCGGTGTCTACCGGGCTGTGGCGGCCGCTTGCATCCGGTATCCCCAGTTTCATTACACTGCACACCAGTTGTGTAACGCTTCCATCAATGCCAATAATTTCCTTTGGCGCAGCCAGCCAGGTAATTTTGCAACCATCCAGTTTTGCGATGTCCAGTTCCACATCGGTGCATGGCTTCTCTGCTTCCGTTCTCCTGTACAACATGGTTACTTCTGAGGCGCCCAATCTTTTGGCTTGGGTTGCAGCATCAATGGCTGTCATTCCCATACCAATTACCACAACCTTGTCTCCCACAGGTGTTTCATGGTAGGGCTGATTGCGCAAGCGATAGATAAATGAAATGGCGTCTTCCACTCCTTTCAGTTCTTCTCCGGGTATGTGTAGTTGCCGCGCCAGGCCAACGCCAATGCCGATGTATACAGCGTCATAATCGTTTTTTAAATCGTCGATACTGATATCTTTGCCCAGTTCCTGATTATATTTTATTTCAATACCGCCAATGCCGGTAATGTAATCCACCTCATCTGCACAAAACTGCGGTGTTACTTTATACGCTGCAATACCATAGGTCATCAGGCCGCCACCGCGGCTTTCTTTTTCAAAAACAGTTACGTCTACCCCATGGCGTGAGAGCATGTGTGCGCAGCTTAAGCCTGCAGGGCCGGCGCCGATCACGGCCACTTTTTTTCCGCTGGCAGGTTTTCGTTCGAAGAGTTGCCAGCCTTTTTGCATGGCTATTTCAGTTGAATAGCGTTGTAATTTGGCAATGGGTATGGCTTCTTCTTCCATCAGGTTAAACACGCAGGCGCCTTCACATAATTTTTCCACCGGGCAGACCCTGCTGCACCCTGCTCCCATAATGTTGCTGGTAAAAATGGTGCGGGCCGATCCTTTTATGTCTTCCGTGGTAATTTGTTTAATAAACCGTGGTACATTAATACCGGTAGGACAACTTTTGGTGCAGGGCGCATCGTAGCAAAACAGGCAGCGATTGGCTTCTACTAACGCTGCATTATGCGTTTCAAACGGTGGATGAATGTCACTGAAGTTTTGTTCGTATTGTTCGTGCAATAACCGATTGCTTTCAATCATTATTATAAATTTTGTATTTTAAATTTTGAATTACACGTACACCGATATCGGTTTGCCTGCGAAACATTTAAAATATATAATTCAACATTTAAAATAATTAAAGGGCTGTTATACTGCCGTAAGTTTCCGGCCTTCTATCCCGGAAGAATTGCCATTTGCTTCTCACCTGCTCAATCAGGTCAAGATCAAGATCCGCTATTAGTAGTTCATCATTGTCTTCAGACGCGCAGGCGAAAATTTGCCCCAGGGGGTTTACAAAATACGAAGTGCCATAAAATTTGCCCAGGTTCCAGGGCGCTTCAGTACCTACGCGGTTGATGCATCCCATAAAATAACCGTTGGCAACGGCGTGCGCGGGTTGCTCCAGTTTCCAGAGGTATTGAGATTGCCCGACGGTAGTAGCAGAAGGGTTGTATACAATCTCGGCGCCATTCAGGCCCAGGCATCTTGCGCCATCAGGGAAATGCCGGTCATAACAGATATACACACCTATTTTTGCGTATCGTGTTTGAAAAACGGGATAGCCAAGGTTGCCGGGTTTGAAGAAAAATTTCTCCCAGAATCCGCCGGTATGCGGTATATGTGTTTTGCGGTATTTACCTAAATACGTTCCATCTGCATCTATTACCGCAGCAGTATTGTACAACACGCCCGCCTGTTCTTTTTCATATACAGGAACAATGATTACCATATTGTATTTCTTTGCATAGGATTGCATCAGTTCTGTGGTTGCGCCGGGAACGGTTTCTGCCGATGCATACCATTTGGCATCCTGTCCCGGGCAGAAATAAGGCGTGTTAAAAATCTCCTGGAAGCATAAGATCTGAACGCCTTTCTCACCGGCTTCTTCAATCAGCGGAATATGCTTTGCTAACATGGCTTGTTTGATCTCTTCAATGCTACCCTCGCCCTCTGTTTTGGGAAGCGACATTTGTATCAATCCTGATTTTATCAATCTTGACATTTAATTTAATTTATGAACTAAACGGTTGTGCTACTATTAAACATTGTTGTGTCACTCACTTGTACGGCAAAACTGCACTGATCTTTTTTCACGCAAAGACGCAACGAAAGCAAAAAAGCAAAGACAAAGGCGTCTTTTTTGCCTTTGCGTGAAATGTTAGATCATTTGCGAAACTTTCTTCCTCTTTATAAATTGCCCGTAACCTTTCTCTGCTGAACACTTGTCATTATCAATCACTACTTTTCCCCGCAGTAAAACAGTTTTTACTTTCCCCTGCACTTCCCATCCCTCGTAGCCGCTGTAGTCAACATTCATATGATGGGTGGCAGCAGACAACACATGTTTTTCATTGGGATCAAAAATTACGATATCAGCATCGCTCCCCGGGGCAATTGTTCCCTTGCGCGGATACATGCCAAATATCTTTGCAGCATTGGTGCTGCTTACTTCTACATACTTGTTCAATGTAATTTTCCCTTTGGCAACGCCCTCGCTGTACAGTAATTCCATCCTGTTTTCTATAGCCGGGTGGCCATTGGGAATTTTGGAGAAATCATTTTTACCCAGCAGTTTCTGCTCCCATGTAAACGGGCAATGATCGGTAGCTACTACCTGTACCAAACCCTGATTAATGCCGGCCCATAGCGTAGCCTGATCTTTTTTCTCGCGCAGGGGTGGGCTCATTACCCATTTGGCGCCTTCAAAATCATTTTCATATAAAGATGCATCCAGCAGCAAATATTGAATACAGGTCTCTACAAACATTTTTTGGTTTCGTTTGGTTGCATTGCGCACTGCGTTGAGAGCGCCTTCGCAGGTCATGTGCACAATGTACCCGGGGCAACCTGTATAGCTGGCCATATCTACAAAACGTTCACTGGCTTCTGCTTCGGTAATTTCTGGTTGCGATAAATAATGATACAACGGAGATAACTTGCCTTCAGACCTGTGTTTGGCCACCAGGTAATCAATCATATCACCATTGGTGGCATGTACATTTATCAAACCACCGCATTTTTTTACTTCTTCCATCAGGCCAATCATCTGCCGGTCGTCTATCATCAGTGCGCCTTTATAGGCCATAAATGTTTTAAAGGAGACAATGCCTTCTTCTTCAATAAAATGCTTAATCTCTTTTTTTGTGTCCTCATTAAAATCTGTCACGGCCATGTGGAAGCTATAATCGCCCACGCAGTTATTATCACTTCGGCTTCGCCAATCGTTGAGTGCATGCTGCAGAGATTTGCCCTGGGTTTGCAAAACAAAATCAATCACCATGGTGGTGCCGCCATACAATGCGGCGCGGGTGCCCGTTTCATAGCTATCGCTGCTGAAAGTGCCCATAAAAGGCATGTCTAAATGCACGTGCGGATCAATGCCGCCGGGAAAAAGTAGTTTCCCGGACGCGTTAATAATTATATCAGCCTTCGCTTCCAGGTTTTTCCCAATCGCACTGATGCTTTCGCCTTCTATCAATATATCAGCTGTATAATCGTCCGCCGCAGTGATGATTCTGCCATTTTTAATTAATACTGACATGTTCTGTTATTTCATTGGTTACGATACGCTGTACTTTATAATCTTTCATGAACGCCAGGTAAGCCAATCCGCTTACAAAAAAACCAACAAACCAGGCATAGTTGTATAAATGTGATATCCACAGAGGGAACGCCGCCGCGGAAATTATTTTTATTTGCAGCAGAAACCCGGGAACATTGGGCAGTATCCCGATTAACAAAGCGGCAATTGCCTTCCTGTTAAAACCGTTTGAATAGCCATACACCCCATTATACCTATATAAATCATCCGCTGCCAGCATCTTTTTCCTGATAAAGAAATAGTCGGCAATCATAATCCCGCCTATTGGGCCCAGCAAACTTGAATACGCCAGCAACCAGGTAAAAATATAGCCATTGGGATCGGCAATCAGTTTCCAGGGAAAAATCAATATGCCAACGATGCCGGTCATGTAACCACCTAATTTAAAATTTATTTTTTGGGGCGCCAGGTTTGAAAAGTCATTGGCCGGGCTAACAATGTTCGCTGCAATATTGGTGGCCAACGTAGAAATAATAATGCCGATCATGGCAAAGCTTACCATGATCTTGTTTTCAAACTTACCGGCGAGTTTTACAATATCCCATTCAGGATTGCCATAGATAATGGTGGTGGCAGATGTTACCACCACGCCTATGAATGCAAACAATGTCATGGAGGGCGGAAGGCCGATCACTTGTCCTTTCACCTGTGCCCGCTGGCTTTTCGCATAACGGGTAAAGTCAGGGATGTTCAGGGAAAGCGTTGCCCAGAAACCAACCATACCGGTCAGAGCCGGGAAAAAGTAAGCAAAAAAAGAAGCACTATCCGCAAATTTGGAAGGCTGTTGCAATATCGGCCCCAGGCCATGCGCGGCAGAAACGGCCCAATACAATAATGCCAACGCTGCTGCCGGCAAAAAAAATGCTTTAAAGACCAGCAGTTTTTTTATGCTCTCTGTACCCAGGTATACAATAAACATATTGAGCAGCCAGAAAATAAAAAAGCAGGTAAAAGGTACCGGCTGCGGAAATAAAGCAGTCGTATTAATTTCTTGCAGCGATGGATTCCAGGCACGCAGAATATTATACAATGATGCGCCACCAATCCATGTTTGAATGCCAAACCAGCCACAGGCAACAATAGCCCGTAGCATAGCAGGAATATTGGCGCCCCTTGTTCCAAAACTGGCCCTTGCCAGCACAGGAAAAGGAATGCCATACTTGGCCCCGGCATGACCGTTCAATACCATCGGAATTAATACAATGGCATTGCCCAAAAAAATGGTTAGTATAGATTGCCACCAGTTCATGCCGCCCTGTATCAGCGAACTCGCCAGCATATAGGTAGGTATGCAAAGGCTCATGCTAATCCAGAGGGCTGCATAGTTCCACATGCCCCAGGTTCTTTTATCCGGTGGCACCGGTGCCAGGTCTTCGTTGGTCAGCATTGAGTCCTTAAGATTCATTGATTATTTTAAATGATGAATTTTAAATTTTGAATGTGTTAGCATCCCTAGCCGGTGGCCGCAATTGTGATCGTGGTTAGTGCCCGTGGTCGGTGTCTCACCGACCACTCACTTGTCTATTCCACATATTCTAGCCGTGGTTAGTGTCCCACTAACCGCAGTCTTTGTCCCACCAACCACAATGAACCTCGGTCGGTGTCTCACCGACCGAAACATTATTCAACATATTCCTTATCCGCGATGCTAATGGCTTCACTAATGATTGCCAAGCCTTCATCTATCTGCAGCCTCGGTCGGTGTATCACCGACCGAAAGAAAAACATCATTCAACGTATTCCTTGTCCGCAATCGAAATCGCTTCGCTGATGATAGCCAAACCTTCATCTATCTGCTCTTTGGTAACGCACAGGGGTGGTGCTACGAAAATAAAATTCCATCTCACAAACGTGTACATGCCCAAATCTTTAATGGCAGCGGCCACTTTGTTCATCACAGTCATTTCATCCGGCTTCGCATTGAAAGGTGCCAGTGGTTCTTTTGTTTTCCGGTTTTTCACCAGTTCAATACATCCCAGCAAACCGGTGTTCCTGAAATCACCGATGGAAAGATGCTTTTGTTTTAATTGTGCTACCTGTGCATTCATGTACTTACTCATGGCGATAGTGTTTTCCATCAGTCCGTCGTCTTCATAAATCTGCAGGGTTTCCAGTGCTGCCGCGCAACTCACCGGGTGTGCTGAGTAGGTAAGTCCCAATGGCAACACTGCTTCATCATATTTGGCTGCTATCTTATCGGTTACCATCAGACAGCCAAATGGCAGGTAACCACAGGTCAATCCTTTGGCCATGCAAATCATATCCGGAACAATGCCGTGGTTTTCAAAACCGAACCATTTGCCGGTGCGGCCAAAACCACTCATCACCTCATCCATGATCAATAAGATACCATTTTTATTACAAATTTCCCTTACCGCTTTCAAATAACCCACCGGGTATTGCAGGCAACCGGAAGTGCCCGATTCTCCTTCCAGCAAAATAGCTGCTATATTGGCCGGCCCTTCATAGGCGATCACTCTTTCTAAACTGGCCACCGATTCTTTCAGCAAATTTTCTGCACCATATTCCCAACGGTACAAATAAGGCAAATCAAAATGCACAAAATTGGGCGATTGCTGTGCATCTACCGGCAAGCGACGCGGATCGCCGCTGGCCGATATTGCGCCATAAGAGGCGCCGTGGTAAGACTGATAACGGCTCAGTATTTTGTGACGGCCGCTGTATAATCTTGCAAGCTTGATTCCATTTTCAATGGCGCTGGCACCGCACAGGGTAAAGAATGCTTTGTTTAGATCACCCGGGCAGATATCCGCTAATTTTTTTCCAAGATCGCCTCTTGCTTTGGTTACGCAGCCGGGGGTTACATACGCCACTTCCTGCATTTGTTTAACAACGGCATTGGTTATACGCTGGTTACCATGGCCTATGTTAACGTTCATCAACCCGGATGAAAAATCGATATAACGTTTGCCATCATAATCATATAAATAGACACCTTCGGCATATTTTACTGCAATGGGCGTAATCCCTTTTTGTTTGCTCCAGCTGAACAGGGTATAATCAAGATTGTCCTGGATGATTGCTGTTCCTTCGGAAATGGTTTGTGTATTCATAATTATTATTTTATCAGCTGCTGTTTTCCATGCAGCATCGTTGTGTCACTCACTTGTGCCGTAAATCATCGGGCATCTTCCTTTTTTCAACCGCTATTTCTAATGGCACCCCTTGGGGGTTCAACCAATTTTTTGTTGCGGTCTATATTAACGTCAGCCCTTCGGGCTTGTGTTTGCCGCTTATAATGGGCTTTAAAAAAATGAATGCTTGATCTAAGTTCCCCCTTCAGGGGGACAGGGGGTTCAACTCATCCAGTTCACGCCCGCCTCTGCATTCCACTTAACGGTGCTCTTTTTTAATTTTGTCCAGAACTCAATTGAACTCTTGCCCGTAATATCGCCCACACCAAATTTGCTTTCATTCCATCCGCCAAAGCTGAACGGCTCGCGCGGTACGGGTACGCCTACGTTCACACCGATCATGCCCGCACTTGCCCGGTCTATGATATAGCGGGCCATACCGCCATTTTGGGTAAATACGCTGGCAGCATTGCCGTAGGGGTTGGCGTTTTCAATGGCCAGCGCTTCATCAACGGTGTTGGTGCGCATGATGCTGATGACCGGTCCAAAAATTTCTTCTTTCGCTACGCTCATATCGGGCGTTACATAGTCAATAACAGTAGGCCCCACATAGGTTCCGTTTTCTTTGCCTTTTACGCTATGGTTACGGCCATCCACCAAAATTTTGGCGCCATCTCTTTCTGCCTCGCCAATGTATCGTTCAATCCTTTCCTTGCTTTCTTTGCTGATAACGGCGCCCAGGTTTTCACCGGGAATAATTTTTTTTGCTTCTTCGCATATTTTTGAAATGATGTGATCAATGTTTCCCACGCCTACCATGGCGCTGGCTGCCATACAGCGTTGTCCTGCGCATCCGCTCATGCTGGCTACAACATTTTGCGCGGTCATATTGGCAATGGCATCAGGCAATACCATTAAATGATTTTTTGCGCCACCCAGCGCCAAACAGCGTTTATAGTTACCCGTTGCACGCTGGTAAACAATCTTTGCCACTTTGGTACTGCCTACAAACGATACTGCTTCTATGCCGGGATGATCGCAAATCGCATGTACTATTTCAACATCTCCGTGAACAACATTGAATACGCCATCGGGCAGACCGGCTTCTTTCAATAAAGATGCGAGCCACCCGCAGCTCAGCGGCACTTTTTCAGAAGGTTTTATAATCATGCAGTTGCCCAGTGCAATGGCGTTGGGGATGGTCCAGTTAGGCACCATGCTGGGAAAGTTAAACGGAACAATAGAGGCAACAACGCCCAGCGCCACATGCTCGGTTCGGCATTCCACGCCTTTGCTTACTTCCAGTATTTCTCCTGTTACCAGTTGCGGCAGCGAAGTGGCGAATTCTGTCAACTCAATACATTTCTCTATTTCGGCAATGGCTTCTCCGTGGGTCTTGCCATTTTCTTCACTGCACAGCGTGGCCAGTGCTTCCAGGTTCTTTTCGAGCAGGGTTTTATAACGAAAGAAAACCTGCACCCTTTCTTTGATGGGCGTTTTACTCCAGGCAGGAAATGCTTTTTTAGCGGCTTTTACCGCGGCGTCCAAATCTTTGGCAGCAGACATCGGCACGGTGGAAAGCAATTGACCGTCTACCGGCGAAATCACTTCCATTGTTTTACTGGTACTGGCGGCAACAAACTGCCCGTTAATATAATTCTGAATGGCGGGATATTTCATGGCATCGAGTTAAACTATAAATTTTGCAGAAATAAACGGGTAATTTAAAATTTTTTTAGTTATGAACAAAAATAATAGCATTATTTTTAGCAATAGATTAGAATTGCCCTTTTTATGATCAAAAACACCCTTATTCTCGACGATCTTGATTTTGCCATTTTATCCTGTCTGCAAAAAGATGGCCGCATGTCGTTTACCATTATCGCTAAAAAATTAAAAGTATCCATCGGCACCGTACGTACGCGCTTTAATAAGCTGATAGAAGACGGTACCATCAATATTATCGGCCGGGTAAATCCTGATAAGGTGGGATTTAATTCTTATGCACATATTGCTGTTTACATCCGCCCGGCTACAATAAAAGAAAAGGTTGCACAAAAAATTTCCAGGATGCCCGAAGTGAGTTTTTTGGCCGGCACCTCCGGCGATTATGATCTGGAAGTAGACGTTATGTGCCGTAACAATGAGCACCTGGTGGAGTTTATTAACGGCTTGTCAAAGCTGGAAGGCGTGCACCAGACAAAAACCACGGTATATTTTAAAGTATATAAATATGCGCAACCGGATTTGAGTTTGCTGAAGTCGTGAGTCGTGAGTCGTGAGTCGTGAGTCGTGAGTCGTGAGTCGTGAGTCGTGAGTCGTGAGTCGTGAGTCGTGAGTCGTGAGTCGTGAGTCGTGAGTCGTGAG
>Ga0068860_100003172_pt1 | contig 16965 bp, 10 predicted proteins | sample KBSSwiS32_FD_66597 | JGI IMG/M metagenome (GOLD analysis project Ga0068860, IMG submission 66597) | Switchgrass rhizosphere microbial communities from Kellogg Biological Station, Michigan, USA - KBS Switchgrass S3-2 | ecosystem: Host-associated > Plants > Roots > Rhizosphere > Soil ... | reverse complement strand
ATTTACAAAAGCATTTTCATAGGATGCCCACACGATATCTATCCAGTCGCTCCCTCTTTTTTGCAGGTGGCTATCAGTCATCATCTCTACCAACCCATTGTTATTGCTATCTCTTTTCAGTATCCAGTCCAATGCTCTTTCGCAGGATGATTGATGCGTTCTTACCCAGGACAGGTTGCCGTTCTGGTCGTACAATTCTGCCACGTTGCTTATATAGTCAGGATTTGAATCCAGCAGGTAGCCCCATTGTGCCTCGTAAAATCCTTCGGCGTTTACTTCTCCCGGCATCATGTCTTCATTCGTGTACGCCCATCTTGGCCATACCCTTCCATCTTCTTTTATGGCATGGTCGCGATAAAAGTCAAGACATTCCTGGTATCCTTTTAAATAGCTGCTATCATTGATGCCCAATCCCATTTGCGCAATGTATTGTTCATGCAAACAAATAGGTCCGTAGGGTGTATGCCAGCTATTGCCACCAAAATGCTGTTTATCAATAACGCCTATTCTTGCAATGGTATTTAATACGGCGCTTACCTGCTCGCCGTTAATACCCACCAGCTTACCACGGCCAAACCGATCATTACAATTGAAATAAGTTAACCTGATAGATTGGGTTGTTTTTCCTGCATGCATCATAACAGGCGACCATACATCGTTCCTGTCACGAATAAACCGCCTCCGATGGGTTCCCGAATCATAGCGGGGCTGCATTTCTTTTTCAGCAAAGGCAATGTTGCAGGTTAATTTATCATCACTGGTACGGCTATAGTCCATCGCTACCTGTTGGCCCGGTACGGTAACGGCTATGGAAAGGCCATTACCCGTTTTGCTATTCCAGAATTGAGATGCGCTGCTGTGCACGCCATAGGTATCCAGTCTTTTATTGAAAAGATAAAACCATGCAAGGCCGCCATAATCCTGGTAAGCGCCTTCCCATATATCCATACTATTGAACATACAAACAGGAAATCCAAGCTGCTCTGCAATAACTGCTTTCGACAAAACCCGGTCTATTTTGAATGCAATGTCTCCGGCATGTATGTCAAAAGTCCAGGTTTCCTGCAGGTTAAAGGTTTTGTCGCCATAACTGATCCCTGTAACCGTAATGGTATTGTGTACGAATTTTACCGAAGGCATTGCTGAAAGCCGTAGCGTGGAATACTCGGCACCCGCGGTTCTTATGCTGGAATAGATCCCTTCGCCGCCTTTTATCGTTTCCTGCCCATTGATGAGCAATCCGGAAATATTTACCTTATTATTGTAATCGAGTGTAAAACGCATCTTTTCGTTACCGAATACAATGTATTTTTCACTGCTATGATTTTCGATTTGTAATGATTGCGAGAAAATGTTACCGGCGGCTGTAAAAAAACAAACGGTCAGCAGCAGGTGGCAAAGCGGGCATCTTTTCATTGAGTGGTTGTTCCGGGGATGAATAAAAAATCAGTTATGCTTTATATATTAAGGGATTTTGATCTTCGTCATCTAAGAAATCGCCTATTTTTAATTTCGCCACCTGCTCATCGGTCAGAATGTTTTTTATTCCGTTGAATGTTGCTCCATCAGGCATATACGCACAGGTCATTGCCCTTCTGAAACCATTGGTCATGTTTGCGCCGGCGCCGTGTATCGTTAACCCATTGTGAAATGAACAACTGCCGGCCTTCATAGGAACAGCTACGGAAGCTGATTGACGGAACTGCGGATAAAAATCAAAAACAGCATCCATGTTTTTCCCGATACCGGGGTTTTCAAAGGTTGTTGTCTGATAAGAACCGGGAATAAAATATAAACAACCATTTTCATACGTGGCATCATCCAGCGCTACCCAAATTGATAGTGCCCGCCTGTCGCTGAACGACCAGAAAGGCGTATCGAGATGCCATGAAGTTGGATTGGCCCAGGGTCGTTTTATCAAAGCCTGGTCATGCCATATCCGGGTACCGTTCCAGCCCGCCAATGTGGCCACCATGCGACCAATCTTTTCATCCAGCATTAGCTGCTTTATTTTATCATTGGTTTGCCAGAGATTGAGCAACTGGTCAAAGACTTTTCCATAATAATCGCTGTCCTTATTGATGCCGTCATCTTCACCAATTTTAGTATCGCTTTTGGGCATTTTTCTCCCGGCCCGCTCGTTTACCGCCTCAGTAACGGCCTGTCGCCAGAAGGATAATTCTTCTGCGGTCAAAAAATTTTCGACCAGCAAATAGCCGTCGCGCTGGTAGGCCTTTACCTCCGTTTCTGTTAATAAAGCATTCATAAACCTGGTTATTTAATAATGACAAATGCAAACCGTTGGTAGAATAAATTATCTTACCGAAATCTTATCAAAAGTTTGTAAAGTTTAAAACGATCGTGTTTAACCGGGGGCTTATTCTTAGCACGGACCCATTAGCAGGTTTCGAAAAAATGCCGGTATCAGCCAGTATCCTGTATTTCATACCCTCAAAACTGCAGTCGATAGCTGTAGCACCGATTTTGTCAAATGGCAGGATTGCTTTTTCTGCGGTATTCAGATCAAAAAACCAGTCAATGCCTTTAGCGTCCGGGAATACCATTTTTATTTGATGCGGGCTCAGGTCCGCTTCAAAATTACCATTCATTGTTTCCAGCGGCCATTTAATATGCATGGAAGAATCAGAAGTTTTGCTGAATACAGGTGTTTTGCCTTTCAGCTCAATTTCTTTGCCCGCGATGGTTGCTCTGAGCCGTAATCCGGCAACCTGGTTTGTGTTGCTCCAGACATATCCGTCTACAACCGGCAATGTAAAAAATTTGCATTCATTGGAACTGGCCGCCTGTGTCTCGTAAACAGAACCCAAATTTTCATTGAATAAATGAATGTCGCGGATTCTCATGGTGCCTTTTTCCCACAACATATTTATCCTGTAAAAACGACTGTTAAACCAAACCGTTTTTAGATCACTGCCATTGATATCTGTGTTTACCGAAAAGGAAGTAGCTGGCGTTAACTTGTATTTTTTCCTGAACCAACGGCCCGATGCTTCAAGTGTTTCAACCCTGATTGCATGTTCATCGCGCAAGCGGGCAATTAAAGGCATTTGTATTTCAAAACCTTTCGACATCGCATTCCAGGTAAACGAATTTTCCTGCCCGGCCTGTGTATAATTAAACCCCAATGAAGCATCGCTGGTAAATGATTTGAAAAACCAGTTTACCCAGGCGGAATCACCACCGCCGAATTTGTATACCGGTTCAAGCGTAACAACGCCCTGCCTGGTTGTTCCCAAACCATTATCGTATTGCCTGATGGGATCGCTTCCCAGCATCCTGAAAATGGGTACGGGAATTTGATTTTGCTCATGCTGGGCCGGCATGTAAGAATTCAATTTACTGGGATAATAAGCCTGGTTCCAATAGCCGCCCCATAAAGTATAGCCATCTGTTCCATATTGGTCTTTGCAGTTGGCCGATGCCACAATACCATACTTTTCATACATATAATTCAAGCTGTACGCATCAATAAACCAGGAGGCTACCGATTTGGGATAGTAGCCGAAAATTTTTTTAAAATCGGCCATGTAAACATCAATGAGTTTTTTACGTTCTGCGGGTGTATAGCCGGTAGAAAATCCAATGTTTGCATGCCAGTCCCATGGATACCTGCCCCGCCATCGTAAACCCGCATTTTCCACGAGTGGTTGAGGAATCTCCCACCAGGCGCCTATTTCAAAAGAATCCTTTGAAAGATTTTTTAATAAGCGCTGGTATCTTGTATCGAGCAATGCATCGTATTGCAACAGGAAGCTGCCGCCAAGCCTGTATTTTCTCATGATATCGATCTGTTTCACCACCGTCTGGTACAAGACATCTTCGGTAACACTGGAATCCCGTGGTTCGAGCAACCTGATAAAATTTATAATATTTACAATTTTGGGAGATGGGTTATCATTTGGCATAGCATAAAAAGAACACAGCATGCCGATACAGAGAAGACAGTAACCCGTTTGCTTCCACGATATAAAAGTTATTGTATGTTTCACCTAACGAGATTTTAGTGCAGGATTGAATTATTTTAATTATTGCCGGGTAATAAAGAATAATGCATCAGGCATCCGGCCCTTTGCCGCTTGTTCTCAGCCATATATCCCTTCGATTAACAATGTAAGCCGTTTTTCACAAAAAACGTGACGTGGATCTTTTCATAACGGTAACTGGCCGTGTGTGTGATTGATTGCTTGCAGCAATCCTGGTTCACCAAGGCAAAAAAATCCCCTGCATTTGAGCAAGGGATTTATCCGGAGGAATGATTTAGGGCAAACAGTTGTTGTTAAAATGAATACCGCAACCCAAACTGTACAGAATAATAACTAGCGGTTTTTGACCGCGTGCCCGCATTGGTATTAACGCTGTACGTGTAAGACTTGCTGGCCTGGTCAAAGCCGGTTACATTATAAAGATTTGTATTAATGATCTGGTAATAACCGCCCCATTTGTAATTTAACAAATTCAATACGTTGAAAATGTCTGAGCGCAGCGTGAGCTTATGTTTTTTATAAATCCGGATATCCTTTGCCACGCTTAAATTCCACTGCGTACGCCAGGGCATTAACCCGCCGTTATAGGGTGCAAATTTTCCAAAATTTTGTTCGAGGTATTTTTTAAACTCCGGGCTGGTTTTACCGAGTAAAGTTGTCATGCCGGTCTTAATGGCAGCAGGTGTGGAAGCGCTGTTGGGATCATAGATATAAGCAAGATCAACGCCATCATTGGCTTCTCCGATAATATCCTTGTTTACATAAGCGCTGAACCGGGGGCTTTGATATGCCTGGAAAGACGAGCTGATGCTAAATCCGTAAAAGGTAGGGCTTAAAAATAATGCAATTATTTTGTTGCGCTGGTCTCCATCGCTGTACCAGTTACGGCCATACGATTGATAACCGGAATAGGATGCAGCTACGCTGAAATTTGCGTTGCGGGGATCACCGTTGTCGTAAGGCGGTGTGCCGGTAGCCTTGCCTCTTGCATAAGAAACACTTACATAACCATCTTTTATTTGCGCGGCCGCTTCAATCACCGCACCAATAAATTTAGAAGACCAATTGGTATTGGTGAAATACCTTACCTGGTTAAAATTAGATGATATGCGCGAATTGGCCAGCACGGGCAGATAGCTGGTTGAACTGGTATTGGACAATGTACTGGCAGGCACATACACTTCGCGCCCCTCGTTTGTTACAAATTCCGGGGTATGTTTGAGGTTTAGATCGTACAGGTAAAAATTATCCCAGGTATTATTATAATAAATATTGGCTCCTAACCGCAACCAGCTGTTCAGATAATGGTAATAGCTAAGACTGGTTTTAAAGGTGAGCGGGTTTTTCAAATGCTTGTCCAGCACCAATACGGTAGCAGGTTGTTTGGTGGTAAGCGAGTTATAATAGTCTACGCCGGGTACTTTATTAAAATCTTTTTGATAGGCTTGCCAATCCGGTGTTGGAACGTCTTGCCGGATATCGATCTGCCTGAAATTAACACCATTGTCAATATGGGCAAAAGTGATGGGCTGGGTAGTAAATTCAGAAGCAAAAAGACCTGCGCCGAATTTCAGGATATCGCGACCATTGCTATGCATATCCCATACAAGGTTCACCCTTGGCTGAACATTCTTTGCATCAAATGGCACAACATCAGAGCGTACACCCAAATCCGTTTCCAATTGCTTGTTATAAGTTGGCTTGTTGCCAATGACAGTGGCATCCCAGCGAAGCCCCACCGTAAGATTAAGATTGGGCCGCAGGTTGGTTTCCATTTGCGCAAATAAACCCAGTTCAATAAGCGGCACGCTTATTTTCGGATTGTTCCCGTCGAGCGGAATTTTTCGGTTAAACCGGTAAGGCGTATTATTTCCCATATCGGCAATACTGGCATAATAAAACTGCCCCTGTTGGTCGTGCGACAAACGGTCTGTTATATGATTGATGCTATTATCTGTACCGAAAACAAAATTCAGGTTACCGACTTTATAACGCAGGTTGTCTACAATCTGTATTACATCAGATGCATCTCGTTCGGGCACCCAGTTTTGATTACCAAATGCAACCGTGGTATTGCCGGTACTTCCATCACTGAATGTAGAGGTAACATTTACAAACCCTTCAGGTACGCGATTGTTGAGATAAGTTAAGAATTTCCGATAGGTGCTGAAGCTAACCTTAACATCATTCGTCATTTTTGCTGACAGCTCGGAACGCAGGCCCAGCATCACCGCGTTATCAATTTCGATGCCTGTATACTCGGTCGTAAGTAAGCCCGCCGATTTTAATTTATTGGGATCGCTAAAATGCAGGTAATTGTATTTTAAGGTCAGCAGGTTTTTCTTATTGATGTTCCAGTCAAGTTTTCCAAACGCGTTGATTGTTTTCTGTACAATACTGATGGAACCATATTGCTGACTGGCCGGAAAACCAAATTGCTTTTCCATAATATTCACTATCTGATCCAGGTTGGCTTTGGTAATATTCAGGTTTTTTTCTGCCTGTGCCTGTGTAGGGCCGGCGAACCCAAAATCATACGCGCGGAAGGGAATGGTATTCTGAAATTGATCGTAAGACACAAGAAAATGGAGCTTGTCCTTAATAATCGGGCCACTCAGTAAAGCACCTCCCTGTGCAATGCTGTATTTGTTGGTAAGATGATTGCCATTTACATCTTTGGTAGCTGCCAGCGAATTGGCACCGTAGTAACCCCATACGGATCCGGACGCTGTATTGGTACCCGATTTTGTAATGGCTTTCACCACACCACCCGATCCGCGGCCGTTGGTAACATCGTACGCATTGGTAGACACTTCAAACTCCCGGATGGTTTCAGAAGAAATGGAGAAGGCGGCATCAGACAATCCCCCGAAAGTTGCACGGCGGTTGCTGACACCGTCGAGCATATAACCAGTGCCACCCGCCTTTGCCCCTGCAAGCGATGCACCATTCGCCAGCGGCGACAATGTAATTAAATCTGCATAGTTACGGGAAACAAGCGGAATTTTTTGAATAGCTCTTCCGGAAACGGCTGTGCCGGTGCCGAGCCTGTCTACACTATTATTAAAACTATTGGAGGTTACTGTTACTTCCGCCAGCGTAGAACTGCTTTTGCCCAGCACAATTTTATGCAGCACCAGCCGATCGCCCAGGTTAAGCGCATTATTATTTAATACAGTGGTTTGGTGATTCACCGCACTCACCTGGATAGAATACGTTCCCACGGGCAGATCACGGAAACTAAAAAAACCTTTTTTATTTGCTGCTGTAGTGGCCGTGAATCCTGTTCCTGAGTTTCTGATCACGATGGTAGCACCGTCGATGGTACTGTCTGCATCATCTACAATAAATCCACTGATTGCAGAGCCGCTTACCTGTGCATGAGTTCCGGCAGATTGAAAAACAAGTATCAATAATAGCATTGCGAAAAAAAGACCGCGTGAAGAGGTAGCCATAAGCAAATAGGTTTGCTGCAAAATTATAAAGATGGAATATTCCAGATTTGCACGCAGTAACACTTAACGTAGAGATCATCCGAGGAGGTATGCCAAACATATTAACAGGCGAAGAGATATTTCTCCGCCCGCTGGTTTTCATTGCACCAATATTAGTATCCATGATTTTGTGGCATCTGCGCCGGATTGAGTTTCACTTCGCTGAGTGGTATCGGGAAATAATAATCCTTGCTGGTAAAATTGCTTAAAGGCGAATTATCAAAATTAGCCTGGCTCTTTGAATTGAAATAAGTAACCAGTTGCGTTGCATTAAAGAAATGTGTAAGATCGTGCCAGCGATGGTGCTCGAAAGCGAGTTCAATCCGACACTCATGCAAGATGGCCGGTTGTAAGCTATTGTATTTTGCGGCATAGGAAGGATCGGTCATCATCGTTGCATAGTCTGTCTCGATGCTCTTGCCAATCAAGACGGATATATATTAAAAAATTAATTATATGCTTTCACCGGCTAAAAACATATACACATTTTTGGAAGATATCCAGAAATCGCGCAGCAAGAATAGGCAACTGGCTTGGGTTTTGTGCATTCACCTCTCAAAGCGCATCACATGATAACACAGCAGGCAAAAAACGAAAACTATAGGTTTTTATACAAGTTTCTCCCTGTGCTGGACGGAAGCCAGATACACAAATTTTACAATATTGTAGCCGGTTTACTGGATGTGTCAGTGTTTACGAAAGAGGAAATTGATCGGCTGGAAAAACTTCTTTCGCCGATAAACATGCGTGATGGATACACCCTTGATTATTAACTGACATTTGTAAACAGTTATTCTTATCAAGCATTGTTCCAGGTGAATGACGGTATTACATATATCGCCGGGAATTTCTTGGTTGGCTGCATCTTTTAAAGAGGTTCCGTCATTCGCTGTTTTTGCAAATGCTGAATTGCTTTGATGCGGAACAGTTCAAGGTCGGGTACCGGTTGATGTTCCAGTTTGGCGGCTTCATCCCAACGGCGCATTTTTATGTAGAGGTCAAACAATGGGTCCGATTCAAACTGTTTTGCTTCTGCATCCTGCATACTGCCGCCCTGGTATTCGAGTGTTTTTTTGCTTGCTTCTGAAAGCTGGTCATAATATACCCGGTCCTTCCAGGTCAGATAACGTTTGGCATTCACATGAGAAGCAATAAGCCGGCAAAGACGATCCGAAAAACCAAGCCTGCGCAAATAATCTGCCCCCAGTTTTTCATGGTCAATTATACCATAGTCGCCCATCGTACCGCGCTGCTCCGGCAACAGATGTCCCAAATCATGCATGAATGCAGCCAGTATTATTTCATCGTCGTATCCCTCCTGTATGGCAAACATCGCCGCCTGGCACATATGCTCCAGTTGTGACACTTTTTCGCCAGCATATTCTTCGGCGCCATGCATTGAATACAGCTCAAAAATATTGTTTACGGTGTACTCAATTTGCTCGGCTTGCATAACTACATGATTAACGGGAGATCAATTCTGGTAAATGAACCGCATCTTTATTTGCCGGCAGGCTTTTTCTGGCCGTAATGCTCCTTCTTTATTTCGTCTCTATCGTCCATATCAGGGCCTGCCTGTACTTTGCGCCAATCAATGGTCCGGTTGTATTTTTTCATGGCCTTGGTCACATCAAAAATACGGTTATCATTCAATTCAAGGTTGTACACTGTGAAATCAGGCTTACCCGTAAAAAAATCTGATAATAAAGATGCGGTCACATCATATTGGTTTACATAAGGCACACCGAGTATGTTGTAAATTGTTTTGAGGATGGAACCGAAATTAGCATGTGTGTGGCTGATGTAATTCTTTTTCACATAAGGCCCTGCCATCATTAAGATACTGCGGTGCGCATCAATATGATCAACCCCGCCCTGCGGATCATCTTCGGTGATGATGACCAGCATATTTTTCCAGTATTTTGTACGCGATAGAAAATGCAATATCCGGCCCACTGCCAGGTCATTATCGGCAACAAAAGAATGTGGATAGGTATACCCGTCTTCCGGCCGCGCGTGGGCCGTATGATCATTGGGCACCTGCATCGTTATAAGCGAGGGCATTGGCAAACGCCCTTTTATCCAGCGTTTGGTAAATTCCTGTTCAAACTGGTTCATCCGGAATTGATCAGGTATATTGGTATTGAACCCCGCGTAGTTATGGCTGGTTCTTGTAAACAATGCTTTTTGCATGGGCACCATTACCGCATGTGCGGCACCGGTAGCAGTGTCCATCCACTCTTCGCGCACATGAGCGGTCTCATTGGCTTCGCCGAAATTGTAAAAGTTTATTTTTTTTCTTTCCAGCGCCTCCCACAATCCTCCTTTCTCGGCATAATCTTCCGGGTCCATACTGCCCGTAGAACCCGGGAAACGCCTGCCGGGTGCTTTTGAAAAAATATTCGCTGTTTTATCCACGCTTGCATTTGCTTCTACCCATTCGTTGGGAATAACGCCCATCATCCAGTGGTGTCCATGAATAGAGGCATCGCTATCGCAATAAAAATTATCGCTGAAGGCAAACTGTTTCGCGGCTTTATGATGATTGGGCGTAACCCTCAGTTTGGAAAATTTCTGTCGCAAAGAATCAGGAAAAGTGTATTCGCTGTTCACACCAAATCTTGCCAGTGTACTATCTCCTCTTGCACCGGGCAGCTGGCCAAACACTTCATCGTAGCTCCTGTTTTCCTTAGTGATGTACACAATATATTTTATCGGGCTCTGGTGCAAACCCGGTAATAAAGGAAGCGGATTGGCCGGGTCATCTTCCAGCACGGAGTCAGTAAATGTATTGCCAAGCACCTGTCGGGTATAGACTGCCAGCTCACTGTCTGAGGGCACCATCAACTTTTGAAAACTACCCAGTTGAATATCCCCGATATAAGTTCCCTGCGGCGGCGCAACAAAACCCGCACCTCCATTGGGACCGGCCCCCAGCCCCCTGCAACTGATGATGTATAATTCTTTTTGATCGGCCGACAATTGTACCCGCGTCGGACCCCAACCGGTAGGTATTAATCCTTTTGTAAGTTTTGTGCCCACATCAATAACCGCGATGGCATTGAAGCCCAGCAGGGCAACATACAAGGTTTTCCCGTCTTTGCTTAATACCAGGCCAAAAGGCAGCAGGCCGCGATACTTATCAATGCGCTTATCTACTGTTATCGGAATATGACCCACAATGCGGTGGTTGTTATAATCAATAATGGAAATATTATCATTCGTTGCATTGGTAACATATATAAATTGTTCCCCCGCGGCAATGGAATTCGGGCTCGCACCGCCCACCACTTCCGCGCCTTCTATCATCTGGCCTACCTGGTATCCGGTTTTAAATTTATCGATGACCTTATTGGTAGCCAGGTCAATGCTGAATACACTCATTGCTTCAGGCGACAGGGGGCTGCCCAAGCCCGGTATTGTTTTGCCCTCTACAATGGTGCCGCCAATGGATTCCTTTGTATTATCGCCGTACGGATGATGGGAAATCATCATTGAACCGGCATTCTCCGGGGTCATGCCCTTCACTAACGGGTAAGAATATACGCCCACATTGGCGATGAAAGCCATTTTTTTATCGGCACTCAGTGCAAGGCCAAAAGGCTGCCGTCCCGCCGGAATGCTTGCTGTTATCTTCCTGCCGGCTATATCATAACGTACCATTCTGAAATTTGCCCTATCCAGGATCAGGAGCTCATTTTGCGCTGCATTCAACAGCAAATCCGATGTAAAGCTGTCGTCGAATTGATCCTTTCCTGAAAGACCATTGAGGCTGATTGAATCGGTTCTCTGGAGTTTTTCAATGTCATATACAATAACTGCCCCGTTGTCGCCGCCACTCAGGTAAACGGTTTTTGAATCCGGTGCAAAGGCAACGCCAAGAAATGAACCCTGCGGCAGCGCCGTAGAAATAACTGTCTCTTTGATGGAGTCTGCAAACGGTGCTGCGCTCAATGGCTGATGCGCTAACGGAGAAATCAGCTTGTTGTTATAGCCGGGCACCCGTATGGTGTTCAGCGTTGAAAGATCGATGATGGTGAAGACGCCGTTGTGAAGCGTGACGGCCTTTTTGCCATCCGGGGAAACTGCCATGCCATACGGATCGTTGGTGATGCGGACCAACCGTCCCGCCGGTGCCAGGTAACGACCGCTGGGCAGCACTGAAATACCGGCGGTATCTATCTTGCAATACCTATCCTTACCGGGTACAGACAGCACATGTACGGTTTTTTCCTGCCCCGACAAATCTGTTGCCAGCAAGCAGCCCGCAACAAACACTATGATCGCTTTTATTTTAAATAGTTGCACGTTCTACAATTAAGCTGCAATGTACAAACTGTTTGTTTCGATCCGGATTTGATACGGGTATTTTGGCGCGAACACCGGTATAAAAATTATTTCAACAACCACATTAAACCGTTTATATCGTCTACGCCGCTGTATTGGACAGAAAGCGCGGCTGTATAATTTTGTGTATTTGCTGACTGTTCGCTAGCGGGGTACTTAAACCGCATGGCGATGCGATTGCTGTTTCCTGTTCCGGATCCTGTGGTAAATAAGGGCACGCCGGTCCTGCGAAAGTTGTAATAAGATTCAAGTCCCGACTGCCGGAATAAGGACAGGTATTTTTGCTGCAATATCTGCGTTAAGGCGGTTGCAGCAGTTGATGAATATTTGACCGAAGGTTGTGCGTAATAATCGCTGAAATTAAATGGAATTAAACGCGCATCATAATTCTGTGCATTGGCAACATCGGTAGATCCCGGGCGATAAAAATAAGCCGTTACGGTTGTTGGAGCGGTTGTTCCAATTCCATAGAAAGCCATAGAAGCCTGGATGCCTTTCAGGTACCAGCTTTCTGCATTTGCCGTAATCCAGCCCCTGTTGGCTGCTTCCGCTATAATAAAACACATTTCCGTATAGCCTAGTTGGATAGCCGGCTCCGCTGTATAAGTAGAGTAATAACGCTTCCTGTTAAGAAATGAATATTTGCCTGTTGTGGCGTCTGCGTACATAATCCCCAGATCAAGTCCGGGATCTGCTCCATAAAAAGAAGTAAAACTGGTATCTTTCTGACCAAGATTATCTACATAATAACGCGCAGGTTCTGCAACAATGAATAACCTGGGATCCTGTAATTGTTTGAGGAGACCAATATGTGTGAGCGACATATTTTTTCTGCCACCGTTAAAACCATAATTGGCGGGGTTATCCGGATAATAGTTAGTCGGTGTTATAAAGTTGTATTGTAAATTGTCTGCATTACTTGTAAAAACAGGATATTTTACCGGGTCATTATAAATTGCCGCAAATTGCTGTGGAATATTTAAGTCCGCATCGGTTACTGCCTTTTTACTTAGCGTGATCAACAACCGGAGTTTGAAAGTATTGATAGCCTTTTGCCATTTTTTTATATCATTGCCATAGTAAATATCGCCTGACAGATCATTCGCTCCCTTTGCAATCAATCCTGCAATATTTGTATTGGCTGTATCCAGTAATGCCAAAGCGCTTTTAAAGACCGCTTTTTGAGCATCGTACACCGGCTTCAGGTTAGACGCACCCTGTAAAGCCTGCGTCATCGGAATATCTCCCATCTGCAAACTCATTTTAGTGTACAAATAAGCGCGTAAAAATTTACCGAGTGCGCTATAACTATTCAGCGCATTGCTACCCGATTTAATGGCGGCATCTTCCATCTTCAAAATATTCTCCAGTGTACCGTAATAATTGGAACCGCTCCCGAAATTATATTGATTGTTTCCATAATAATCATAGTTGTAAATGTAATATTGACTATAGATCTCGGAACTCTGACCGGGCTCGTCATGCATGTCTACCAGTATGCCGGTAAACAGCAAAGAAGGCGGCACCGAAGTTGGCTTATTGGGGTTCTGGTTCAGGTCTGAAAAGCTTTTTTTGCAGCCAGCCATTAGTACTATGATAAGTACCGCCAGTAAAATATTGATATTTTTCATAATCATTTGCTTATTACAGTTAGAAAGTAATGTTTAGATTAAAACCATAACGACGCGTTGTAGGAGATTGCAGGCTGGTTAATGAGAGACCCTGCGGGTATTGGTCAAGATCAACATCTTTAAAACGTTTGTCTTTATAGAAATAAAGTAAATTCCGGCCAACAAGAGATATCGTTATTTTAGAAATATTCTTACCCAGGTATTTTGAAGGCAGATCATAACCGAAAGTAACCTCACGCAGTTTGGCATGTGTTTTACTCATCAGGTTTGCTTCATTAGTACCATAAAACTTACTCACGTAATCCTGAACAAGCACCACCTGCTTATTGGTCGCAAATTGCAGATCCTTATAGTTGGTGATGTTTCCATTATTATCAAAATTGATGGCCGTATTATTAGACACCACCATGCCTTCGCCAATATAGCTTCCTTTGTAATTTGGATCAGGATTGATATTGTTAGCCGGAAAAGCCTGCCAATCCTTATACCTTGCTGCACCGAGCGCCCCTTCAGCCGTTTCAATATTCCTTCCACCCTGCATTGTTTTGATATGCATATAGTCGATGGTTACGCCGCCAACGCTTCCGTCAAATTGAAATCCCAGTGTAAATCCTTTATAATTAAATTTATTGTAGACACTCCAGGAATAATCAGCATTCAGGTTACCCAGAAACCTGTTTACGTTTGTTCTGATGGGTTTTCCGCTTGCATCGTTTATTATCAAGCCATCCTGCGTCCTGGCAAACGCCGATGTATAAAGCTTGTCGGTTCGATCACCCGTATGAAAAAATGTATTGTACACCGACTGTCCCGGAGGCAGTTCCTTGTATACATCTTTAAACGTGCTCCAGTTTACCAGAACATCCCAGCTCAGCCCTTTTGCCTGTTTAAGCGGTGTTCCGGTCAACGAAAATTCGTACCCGGTCTTTTTTGTTTTCAAGGCATTTAAATAATAAGTGCTGAATCCTGTGGCGGTTGAAATTGCATTGGCTAAAATAAACGGGCCGTCTATATATTGAAAGGCGGTAGCACTGAATCCAAGCCGGTTCTTCAGGAACCTGATATCAAAACCTTCTTCATAGTTTACACGAAGCGATGTTTTAATAGCCGGGTCATACAACGACGTAGTGTTATAAGCCGCCGGCTGGCTATTATAAGGTTTGGAAGTAGAGAAAAATGGCAAGAGGGAATAATCCGGGCCGCCATAGGGCGAGTTGTAAGAATTGCCATAGCCCAGTGGGTTATCGAAAAGGGATTTGCCGGAGGGCGATGCATTCAATGCAGTAATCGTATTAAACGGCGCGGGTCCAATGGTTGATGAAGTAGCATCGGCACGCACCGTTGAATAGGAACCGCGGATTTTCAAAAAAGAGATCAGTTGGGGAAGCCTGATATAATCCGATACAACGGAAGCTACTGAAACACTGGGGTAAAAAAAAGAATTACTGTTTACCGGTAAAGCAGAACTTTTATCAACCCTGCCGGTTGTGGAAAGCGTTGCAAAATTTCCAAAACTGGCATCCACTGAATAATAACCACTCAGCACCCGCATATCAGAAACAAAACTCGACGATTGAACGGCGTTTTTGGAATTGGAAAAACTATATACATCCGGCACGTTCAGGTAATCAGTCGAAGTCCAGTTGCTGTTATAATTTAGGCTTCTAACATTAGCACCCGCCAAACCCGATATGTTCAGGAATTTCTTAATGGTATAGTTCACATTGAATTGCAGTTCGGTATTGTTTTCAAAAAGATTGCGCCTGTCTTCGCGGTAATCGCCCAGGTTGCCTTCTCTTCCGTAGGGGTGCGCGGAGAACGGCATTTTTTCAGTACGCAGCAGACCGTAGGTTGTTACCTGCGTGCGCAATGTAGCGTTGATATGATTGTTAATTTTATAGTTGGCTGAAACGTATCCATAGATATCATTTTTATAATGCCCCCTCAGCCATTCGTTCACCTGGAAATAGGGGTTGTGGTAGCGTTGGTATTCGGCAAAGATGGATTGGGTACCCACTTTACCAGGTTGCCAGTAATTTCTCATGTCATCGATATTCCAGTCGGCACCGGTCCATACGGAAATATTATATAACAAGCTGTTGGGTCCGTAATCTACATCCGGGAAATTGGGCGTATACTGCCTGTTAAGATTCACATTTGCTTCCAGCTTTAAGCGCGGGCTTGGGTTAAACGAAGCATAGGTATTAAAATTGGTAATGTTAAGATAGTTGTTGGGGATATAACTTTTCTGGTACGAATGAGAAAGCGAAAAACGCAAACTATAATTACTGCCGGTTGCACTCAGTGATAAATTGTCGGTGGTTTGAAACCCGGTCCGCAGGAATCGTTTTAAGTTGTCTTTACCCCTGGCTATATAAGGTGTTCCCTTTCTTATTCCTGTAACCGGATCAACCGGGCTATCGTATTGCGGAATCAGTTGCCCGTTGAAATAAGGTCCCCAAACATCATAGTCACCGTCTACGCCGCCCGGAGCACCACCCTTGCCATCCACAAATTGATAATAGGTATTTTCACCGCCACCATATAGATCCTGTGTCCTGGGAAAGGCGAGGAATCCTTTATCAATGACGTTACTGCTATTGAATTCTACCGTAAATCCCTTTCTCTTGCTACCTTTTTTTGTTGTTATTAATATTGCTCCATTCTGGGCCCGGCTGCCATACAGTGCAGCAGCGCTGGGTCCTTTCAGCACAGTGTATGTTTCAACATCATCCGGGCTGATATTCCAGGTATCCGAACTAATGGGTATACCGTCAACTACATAAAGGGTTATTTCGTTTCCACGAAGCAGCACCAATGGTTTTCTCAACAACTCAGCATTAGGTCCCACTGAAAGACCGGCCACTTTACCGGTTAAACCCGTAATAGGATTGGCATCGCGTGCCCTGGTAAGATCTTCACCTTTTACTTCCTGAACCGCATACCCAATTCGTTTGGTTTCTTTCTTTATTCCCAATGCGGTAACAACCACTTCATTCAGGTTGGCCGATTCTGTAGACAGGATCAGATCATTGGAGACCTTAGTCGCTTCCAGCTCCCGGGTAGCAAACCCTATGCTGGTAATGATCAATACGTCTTTTTGATTTGCATTGATTGAAAAGTTTCCATTCCCGTCGGTTTGTGCCATCAAAGAATTACTACCTTTTACTTTAATGGTTGCACCTGCAACCGGTCTTTGATCTTCTTCCGAAATAATTCTTCCCTTTACTGGTTGTTGCCCGTTTGCGATGAAGGATAGCAGGAGGCAGAGAAACAGGATCGCAGGGACCTGGAATCTGGTAGATTGTTTCATTGCAGTTGATTTGGTTATTAGATTAATTGGACAATATCTCAATATGGACAAAGCAAGCTCTTCCCTGCCTGGCAGCATGAGTCAAGCGCCTGTTAAAGCGGTTGCTGCATCAAGGGATTTGTTCTACCTGAAAATCTTTTGTTATATCATGGGCGGAAGGACTTGCGGCAAAAGTA
>Ga0068860_100003168_pt1 | contig 16980 bp, 16 predicted proteins | sample KBSSwiS32_FD_66597 | JGI IMG/M metagenome (GOLD analysis project Ga0068860, IMG submission 66597) | Switchgrass rhizosphere microbial communities from Kellogg Biological Station, Michigan, USA - KBS Switchgrass S3-2 | ecosystem: Host-associated > Plants > Roots > Rhizosphere > Soil ... | reverse complement strand
CGGACGATCACGGCGACGCCGATTAGGAAGGTCTGACGGCATTCGCATCGGGCGCGGACCCTACTGCCCGAAGGCCAACGGCACTCGTCGCTTGGCGCTACTTCTCGGCTGGCATCACCAAGCACCGACAGCCGACATGCGCAGGAGCGTTCGAGTGGCCGGTGGGGAACTCCTCGCCCAACACCATTACACCGGCCAAGGCGTTGTCTTCGGCGTCGGGGCACTGCGGCCCATCGGGATCCACGGCCCAGCAAACCCGGCTTCCCGACGGGAGCGTGGCGAACATGCCCTTGGCATAGGCCGAGACCGCAATGTGAGCGGCGGTGGCGTCGAGCCGTTGCGACTTAACCTCTCGATAGGCCGCCCGCAGTTGGTGCGCCGCTTCGTCGGGATCACCGCCGGACTCGTCCAGGCAATGCTCAACCCGGTCTCTCAGCATGCCCGTCATCTGGAGGCCCAATTCGGCGAGCGCGGCGTCCATCACGCGGCCCTTGGCCAACGCGGCGTCCGCTTCGGCATCGGTGGCACCGTTGGCTCGGGCCCCCGCCCGGGCCGCCGCTTCTACATCCTTCTCGGCCACCTGGCGATAGCGCTCGGCATGCGCGATGAGGTCACCGAGCAAATCGTCGGCGTCTGGCGTGCGCCGAGATTGACGAAGCCGGTCGAGCACTTCATTTTGCTCGTCTGCCAACGCCCGCTTGAGATGACGAGCCATAGAACGCTCCACGAGCTCAAGGGCCGCCCGTCGACGACCAAAGGCATCGAGCTCCGCCGGCTCCGAGCCCTCGGACTGCGCTCCGTCGTCCGATGTGTCGGTCTCCGGCTGATGCATCGCCACCGTGGCCGCCGCGCCTTCGTGCCCCAGCACCGCGTGAGCGCTGGCCACCTCGTTCTCCCGGGCGGCTCGCAGCCGAGCGAAAAGGTCCTCCACCGGCGGATCGTGATCATCGTCATCGTCATCGCGATCGGCGTTGAGGTCGACCACATTGCTGGGTGCGACCTCCGCCTCCGGCTCGGCCACGTCGACCACGGGCATGATCTCGGTGATCTCGACCACTTCGGTGATCTCGACGAGCTCCACGACGGACACGACCCCTTGCGCGGGCTCGGCGATCGGTTCCTCGATGGCCGGCGGCTCAGGCACCACCGCCGATTCCGCTTCGGCTGCGGTCTCTGGCGCTTTCTCCGCCGCCTCATCCGCCTCCTCCGCGGCCTCCGGTTCCGGCTCCGGCAGATCGGTGGGAATGTCATCGATAGCCGGCGAGAGATCAACGTCGGGCGACAAAACGTCGGCCGGCGACGCATCGACCAGGTCTTCCAACGGGCGAGCCAACGCCCCTTCGGCCAACGCCTGTGCCTCAGGCACCGACGACTGCAACTCGGCTGTCACGGCGTCCAACGACCGTCGAACCTCGTCGTAGGCCGCCAACATCCGATCGCGGCCGGCCTTCAGCTGCTCGAGCTGACGCCGCCCCACATCGCGCCGGCGAGCCAGGTCGGTCAACATCCGCTCGCGAACAGCCTGCGCCTCGGCCACCATGTGTCGGCCTTCGGCTTTGGCTCGTTCCACCTCTGCCGAAGCCTCGGCCGTGGCGGCCTCGCGTCGACGGGCCGCGTCCACTTCGGCTTCGGAACGAACACGGGCCGCTTCGTCTTGCGACTCCCGCAGTGTGCGCTGCAGATGATCCTCGGCCTTGGCCCGCATCTCGCTGGCCGCCTCGTGAGCAACCAACAACACCCGGCCGGCCTCCTCACCCAAGTGCGCGGCCACGGTGGCATCGTCGAGCGGGACCTCAGGTGCCAAGGCCCGCACATGAGCCGTGCTTTGGGCCTCGAGCTCGGCGATGCGGGCGCGTGCTGCACTGAGCTCGTCGACCAGGATGCGCAGATACGCCCGAACCTCTTGCTGGTCGTACCCGCGTCGAGCCGACGAGAAGGTGCGCTCCCGGGGATCGTCGCTGGGGGCCATCCCCACCAGCGTACGTGGCGTTTGCCTCACTGAGGCGGCATTGTGGGTGTTCTCTCGGAGAGAGGAAGCCGCCTTAGCGAGCGGCTCCGGGGGTGCCCAGCTCCAGGGCGTTGCCGCCCACCCCGGCAAGGGCCTTCAGAGCGTCGTCCAACGTGTCGACCCCGATGACCTGCATCTTGGCGGGATCGGAGGCGGCCTTGGCATCGCCGACCTCAGAGCTGGGAACGATGAACAGCGTGGCTCCGGCCCGTTGGGCCGCCACGGCCTTTTGCTTGATGCCACCTATGGGTCCCACGAGCCCGTTCACGTCGATCGTGCCGGTGACCGCCACCTGGTGGCCTCCCGTCAGCTCGCCGGGGGTGAGCACGTCGAGCACCGCCAGTGTGAAAGCCAGCCCGGCGGACGGGCCCACCACCCCGCCGGTGTCGATGTCGAGATTCACCGGGAACCGGAATTGCGTGGTCTCGGGCAGACTCAAATTCACCCCGATGTAGCCGGTGCCGTCATCGCGCTTGGCCAAGGTGACGTCTTCGACGCGCTCGGCGCTGCCGTCGTGAGGGTGAACGGTGACCTTCACTACCGTGCCCGGCGCCTTGCCCTTCAGCAAGGTCCGGACGTCGTCGCCGGTCTGCACCGTCTGACCGTCCACCGCCACGATGATGTCGCCTGGCGCCAGCACCTTGACGGCCGGCACATCGGGTGCGATCGCTACGACCAATGCACCGGCGTCGGTGAGACCCACGTCGTAACCCAACTTCGAGAGCGCGACGTAGAAGGCCGCCTTCTTGGAGTCGGACATCTGCTGGACGCCCTGTTGATGCTCTTCCTCGCGAGTATCGGTGCCGAGATACTGCGCAGAGGTGACCACGTCGTAGTTCTTGTTGAGCTTGTTCGCCTTGTAGTCCTTGTATTCGGCCTTGGTCATCTTGTGGACGCCGACGGTGGTGTACAGCACCTCACCGTTGGCGTCGTAGAGCTTTACGTTCGCCCCTTGAATGTGGTCTTCGGTGGGTGTTGCATCGCCGGGGGTGAACACGTAATAGTCGACCGTTTCGACCTGGTCTCGCAGATGGCGATAGACGCCCAACGAGATCGGCGTGGTGGCGCCGACAAACAGCACCAACGCCGCCAGCACGACGTAAGGCCACCGCCGCCGTTGGCGCGATGCGCTCGCGGGAACCGGGGGCGGAAGCGGAGGAACGGAGGGCGGAGGTAGCGTCTGGTCTTGAGTGTCCACGTTCCTTATCACCGGCTTGGCAACGACGTTGGCGTTGGTCGCCACCATATGGCTGGCAGTAGTCGACCGTCGACAGCCTCGCAGAGACCGACAAGCGTTGGCACGCGGGTCGCAAGTGATTCACCTCAAGGCCCCCATTTACGAAGGCACCAGCGGCTGGCGCCGCCTCCGGGCGTTGATCGGATGGGGCGCATTCACCCTTCTGCTCGGGCTGCTCACCACCATCGCCCTGGCCGCGCTGGCCGTGGGCGGGGTGCTGGCAGTGCAGCAGCTCCTGGGCTGAGCCCGGCCCGGGACGAACGGTGACCACCACGCCTCCCACCCTGTCCCGGCGCCAGGTGGCCCTCGCCGGCCACCGCGGCGACTTCGATACAGCGGAGCGCGGTCTCACCGCCCTCGACCCCACGGTGCGTGCTACGGCGATCGGAGCACTGGCTCGGATGGGCCGCCTTCGACCCGACGTTCTAGAACGAGCGCTTCACGATGACGACGCCACCGTGCGTCGCCGGGCCGCTCAGCTCGCCGCCACCATCGCCGAGGTGTCGCTGGCGGCCGCGCTGGCCGACGCCGATCCCCGGGTGGTCGAGATGGCGTCATGGGCCTGCGGCGAGCGGGTCACCGTGACCGAGGCCGAGCTCCAACGGCTCGTGATCTTGGCTACCGAGCACAGCGATCCACTGGTGCGCGAAGCCGCGGTCGCCGCGCTGGGAGCCATCGGTGACGACCGCGGTTTGCCCGCGATCCTGGCGGGCGTCAGCGACAAAGCCGCCATCCGGCGCCGAGCGGTCATCGCCCTGACGCCGTTCGACGGACCGGAGGTGGATGAAGCCTTCGCCAGGGCGCGCTCGGATCGCGATTGGCAGGTTCGCCAGCTGGCCGACGAACTCGGACCTCAATCCGAAGCGGCGCCGATCCGGCCTCCGATCGACGGCGCCAGCCAATAACCGGCGCTGAACCGCCGGGCTTGGCGCACCGCTTAGGGTTCACCCGTGGATCCCGTGATAGCGCTGCTCGGCGAGGAGTGGGAGGGACTCGATCGGCTGGGCACGACGCTGTCGGACGAGGAATGGAGCCGCCCCACCGACTGTCCGGAATGGACCGTGCACGATCAGTTCGCCCACATGGTTGGCACCGAGACCAGCCTGGCCGACGGGCGGCGCCTGCCCGAGGGGCTGGCTCCCTCCGATCCATGGCCCGGTCACGTCCACAACCCCATCGGCGCCATGAACGAGGTATTGGTCGAAGCGCGGCGGCGCATCTCTCACGCCGAGCTTTTAGACGAGTTCCGCCAGATCACCTCCCGCCGCCTCGCCCAACTCATGGCCATGTCCGACGAATCTTTGAGCGCCGTCGGGCCGTCGCCGATCGGGCCGGTTCCCTATCGCGAGTCAATGGATGTGCGGCTCATGGATTGTTGGGTGCATGAGCAAGACATCCGCCGCGCCGTCGGGCGCCCGGGGCACCGGGAAGGCCCCATCGTGGAACGGTCCCTGGACCGGTTCACGTCGGCGATGCCCTTCGTGGTGGGCAAGAAGGCCGGCGCTCCGAGCGGTTGCACGGTCGTCTTCGATCTCACCGGGCCGGCGGCCCGGACCATTGCGGTAGAGGTGGACGGGCGAGCCCGCCTGACGGCCTCGGTGCCCGAGACACCCACCGTTCGGCTGGTGATGGATACCGAGACGTGGTGGTGTCTGGACCTCGGTCGCTGGTCACCCGCGTCGGTGCTGGCCGACGGCTTGGTACGGATCGACGGGGACATGGCCCTCGGCACCAGGGTCGTGATGGAACTGGCGTTCATGATCTGACCGGTCCTGCTGGGCCGGCGGGTGGGGACGAGAAGCCACGCCAAGGGACCGACGGACCACTAGCGTGCCCTCGATGAAGGGTTCGGGGTGGCTTCGCCGAGTGGCTCGCCGCTCTCGATTGTCCTCCCGTCGGGGTAAGCGTCGGTTCTACGGCGAGAGCTACTTCGAAGGCCCCGGGGTTCGAGGAGAAGGCACCTCCGGCTATGGGGGCTACGACCGAGACCTCTCCAATGCCAACGTGGCTGCATACATCCTGTGGCGCTTCGTTCCGTTCACCACGTCACTCGACGTGGGTTGCGCCAAGGGCTACGTGGTGGAAGCCCTCACCGAGCTGGGGTACGACAGCTACGGCTGGGATGTGAGCGAGTGGGCCATCGCCGGCGCAGCACCGTCGATTGCCAATCGGCTGGCGGTGGCCGACCTCGAGCGCCGCCTCCCCAGCCAGCGACCCCACGAACGCTTCTCCTTGGTCACGGCGCTTGAGGTGCTCGAACACGTGAAGCCCGAACGGGTGCCGCAGGCGTTGGGCCAATTGCGCTCGATCTGTGACGGCTATCTGGTGGCCACCATTCCATCCCTCGGCGCCAACGCGAGCGGACCGGGCGGGTTTCCGGACGGCAAGGTTCGGACGGAACGACTCGAGCACTACCGCGAACTCGGCATCGACTACGACGGTCCGGTTCCGTATGCCGACCTGGCCCGCGACGAGCTGGACCGACCCATCCAAGGCCACATCGCGGTGGCTTCGTTCAACTGGTGGACTCGGCAGTTCGAGGCGGCCGGCTTCCGCCGCCTCGGCGACGTGGAGCTGGCCATGCACCCGGTAGTGGGCCGCTTCGACCTGTCCGTGGCGTGGAACCTCTACGTGTTCCATGTCGATTCGAAGGCGCCGGCCGCGCCGCCCGTGCGGACCGAGGAAGAGCTCACCGAGCTGGAACGCCGATGGCGCCTAGCCGAGCGCGAGCCCGGAGATCATTCAATCCACCTCACCCAAATTTCGATGGGCGACGAAGCCGTGAAGGCCATCTATTCGGAAATCGAAGCGTCGCGGGCTCGGCGCATCCCGGCCAGCCACGCCAACCAGACCAACTAGCCCGCCCGGCCTACTGCACGTAGGGGATGCGTAGCACCACGGGCTCGAGCCCGGCTACCTCGGGATCGGCGGTAGCAATCACCTCAGTCTTCACGTGGTCGCCGCCATCACTCACCCGCACCGTGATCCGATCGCTTCGCTTTGCGAACTGGGCCAGATGCTCCTGCACCTGCCGCAGTACCACCAGCGCCGGCCCCGGATCGAGCGGTCGGGGGATGTTCCATTCGACCTCCACCGCCGTGCCGCTCTCCTCGCGCAGGGCGCTGGCCTCGATATCGACGGCGGTCCGCAGCTGATCGCTCCCGGGCTGGTCGAGCGGGGACGGCGAATCGAGGCCCGGTGCCACGTGATAGCGCCAGGTGCGCTCACTCCGCATCATCTCCAGCTGCCACAGCGAGGCGGCGTCGTGACCACTGGTGGCCTTGCGCAGGTCGGCGCTCACGCGCTCGATCTCCAGCTGGCGAACCTCTAGTTCCATCTGCAACGCCCCGGCGTGTTGCTGCTCGGTCCGCAACTGCTGCCTCAGTGTCTCGGCGGCGGCCCGGGCATCCAGGAGCTCGACCTCCCGACGGGCCAAGTCGTCTCGAATGACCGCCAGCTCCGCCCTCACCGTGGTGGTGCGCTGATCGGCCACCCGAGTTTCGGCGAGGGCCCGCCGCCGCCGTTCGTCAAGCGTGGCCGCGCCAACGGCCAAACCCACCGCCAAGACCACCAGGAGCACTACGACGATCACCACAGATGGGCGACCCTAGCGAGCAGCGTCGAGAACTCCCGCGCCACACAGCCTGGGATCGGGTAGGAGCGACGAGGCGCCGAGCGCCCAGGCCGATAGCAACGACTCGGCCAGCCGACGTTCCAACTCCATCACCGCCCCCGCTCCGAACAAGATGTCGCTGGCCACCTCGGGTTCCTCGACCGCCAGACGAGCCGCCATCTCGTTGAGGGCGACGATCTCGTGGTCGGCGTCCGCCTCCACGTGAACGTCGAAGAACCGCCGGGCCGACTGGGGAACGTTGAGGCGCCGCAGCGCTTCGGAATACCGACCCATCGGTACGACGGAGGTCATCTCGAACACCGTGAGATGCCCAACCAGCGCCCCGCGCCAGCGCCGGTGCAACCCAAACAGCGAGATCAGATTGCAGGTGGCCAGCGTGCTCCCTGGCAGGCGATCGAGATAGGCACCGTACGACGAGTCGAGGCCCAAGGCATCCATCGTGTCGGCGAACAGCTGGCTATGCATTTCCGGGGCGAATCCGCCGCCGTACTCGTCGGCCTGGATGTAGAGCAACGCCGCCTTGGGCCGCCCGGTCAGCCGGGGAATGGCCCAGGTGTGAGGATCGGCCTCCTTCAGCTGGTACGCGGATCGGTGGATCGCAAACTCGCGAAACTGGTCGAGCGTTCCTTCGGTGAGCATGTGGCGCGAGAGCGAAGGGCCATCGCTGGCGTCGATGAGCTGACGAATTCTCTCCGGGACTTCCCCGGGGGCGGCCAGATCCGACGGCACCACTTGGCGCAGGCGATCTTCGAATCCATGCTCGAGCCGACGCCGAACGGCGAGGAGACCGGGATCCCACTCCAACTCGTCGGCCCGCGCCCCGAAAGACCGGTAATGCAGCTCGTAGCAGAGGTACAGGGCCAGCTGGCTGTCGTCGCCATCCAGAGGATCGTCGAACCCCACCGGCGCGGCGTCGACCACGGGACGTCCGTGACGAAGATGCTCGATCACGAACTCCGATACGGCCCCGCGAGGTTCCGGCAAGTTAGGCGACGCGGTCATAACCCTCCTGCTGGCTCGCGGGCTTAGGGCCACCGCTACCCGCGGCCCCCGTCGGCCAAACACCCGGGGTGGATGGCAACGTCAGTGAGACTGAGGGTATGGCCTCCGCGATGATCGCTCCGCTTACCATCGAAGAGCAGACCCGTGCCCACGATCTGGCCGTCATGAAGCGACGGGCCACCACGCTTCTGGTGGTCGTAGCGGCGGTGTTCAGCGCCACCCTTTTCGGGGACGATGCCGGCTGGCTGGGATTTGTGCGGGCCGCCGCCGAAGGCGCGTTGGTGGGCGGTCTGGCCGACTGGTTTGCCGTGACCGCGCTGTTTCGCCATCCCCTTGGCCTCCCCATCCCCCACACCGCAGTGGTCAAGGAGCGCAAGGACCATTTCGGCCACACGCTTGGCACGTTCGTGCAAGAGAACTTCCTGAGCCCCGAGGTGATCGGCGAACGAATCCAATCCAGCGCGGTGGTGGAACGCACGGGGCAATGGCTCAGCCAGCCCGCCAACGCCGCCAAGGTGGCGGGATACCTCAGTGACCTACTTGCCGGCGCCGCCGACGTCGTGCGGGACGATGACGTGCACCGTCTGTTGCAAGAGCAATTGGATCGGTTGCTCGAGCATGTAGCCCTCGCTCCTCTGGCGGGGCGGGTGCTCGAGATGGCCACCGCCGACGACCGCCATCAGGCACTGCTGAGCGACGTGCTCCACGGCCTGGCCAACGCGCTGGAAGAGAATGCCGACCGCATCCAGGAACGATTCACCGACCAATCGCCGTGGTGGCTGCCTGATTCGGTTGAGCACCGGATCTTCGATCGCGTGCTGGCCCGGGTTCGCAGTGTGCTCGACGACATGGCCGACGACCCCGACCATGAGATGCGCAAGGTGCTCGACGAGAGGATCGCCTCGCTCATCGACCACCTGCAGCACGACGAATCGGCGCTCGAACGAGGCGAGCAGCTCAAGCATGAGTTGCTGGCCAACGACGAGTTGCGCCGATGGACCACCGCACTGTGGTCGGACGTGAAGAAATCTCTCAAGGAACAGGCGGCGACGCCCGAGTCGCCACTGCGGCAGTGGCTCACTACCACCACTATCGCCACGGGCGAGAGGCTCAACACCGACGTGGCGTTACGGCTCAAGGTGGAGGGCTTCCTCGAGTCGGGCGTGCGCTACGTAACGGTGCACTACCGCGACGAGATCGCCGGATTGGTGAGCGGGACGATCTCACGCTGGGACGGAGACGTGACGTCCAACAAGCTCGAACTGCTGCTCGGTCGTGACCTTCAGTTCATTCGCATCAACGGCACGGTGGTTGGCGGTTTGGCCGCCGTGGCCATCCACACGGTCGTTGTTCTCACCGCTTAGAAGCGGCGGCTATTCGACGATGAGGTGATACCACTCGTCGAGCATGGCGTCGTCGACCCCTCCCGCCCGCCACCATTCCCGCAACGTCCCGTGGCGATCCGTCAACGTGTTGAGCACGTAGCGCATCGAGTCCGGATGGGCGCGGGTCGTGTACTTGGGATACGTGCTCGCCGTCGCCGCGTCCTTAGGATCGAGCGTGCGACTCAGCCGAGCCAACAGCTCCTTCAGCCGGATCTCGGTCGCCGCGTAGTCGGCCACGATCGATTCGGGCTCCACGTCGGCCGCGCCCAGCAACATCGCCACGACCATTCCGGTGCGGTCCTTGCCGGCCGCGCAGTGCACGTACGTGGGGACACCGCCGTGCACGATGCGCTCGAGCACCTGCCCGGCCCGCTCCTGAAAATGATCAAGGACGTGCACGTAAAACTCACCCATGACCCGAGCACCTTCGTCCTCCGACAGGGTGGTGACCATGGCGTCGGTGGTGCGAGGGTCTTCCCACATCGGAAAGGCGAGGATCTCCACGCCGGCATCGAGCAACGGCGATCCCCGCCCTTCGCGCTCGGGCGCCATGCGCAGATCCACCACCAGCTTGAGGCCCAGCACTTCGACCAAATGCTTCACCCCGGATCCGCCGAGGTCATCGGGATGCTCGCCGCGCAACAGCACCCCCGATCGGGTTCGGTGGCCGTTGCGGGTGGGGAGGCCGCCCACGTCACGCACGTTCACCATTTCGTCGAGCTCGATCCACGAAGGGGTGTGCATAGGTAACTGATTCTCGCGCCGGTATCCCCCGGTACCCCAAACACCGGGTGAACCCTCGCCAAACGGCGAAGGGTCACCCGGCGAAAAGGGAGGTGCTAGGGCAGAGGGATCGGGATGGGAAGGGCGATCTGTTCGGCCGCGAAGGCGGCTACGTCGCTGGCGTCCAAGCCCGAGAGCCGTCCGCTCCCGTTGTGCACCCGGGCCCGGGCGAACAAGCGCACCGAGAAGCTGCACTTCACCTCGCCCCCGAGGAGGGCGGCCAGCGAGATGTCGTGCTGCGCGGGCAGCGCGCCCTCGCCTACCTCGGCGGCGGAAGTGAAGTCCACCACCGAAGTGCCGCTGATCCCCCGATTCACGATCAACTCGTGATTCAACAGGAACGATGGAGTTCCCGGCTGTGGATGGAACGCCCGATACTGAATCGACACCTGCGTGAACGGGAAGCCCACGAAGAACTTGCAGTCGCCGGCGCCCGCGCCCGGGCCGGTGATGTCGTCGATGGTGCCGATCACGGAGCGGTTATCGGCCCAGAAGTAGTGGGTGAGTGCGTCGAAGCCCACCGGCACGGTGGTGGAGGCCGTATTCCAGCGCTCGAACGAGAACCCGTTGGCGGCCGGGGTCAGTCGCACGCCCGCGGAGTCGAACACCTCGATGCGAAACAGATACTGGCCCTCGGGCTTGCTCGCCGTCGGAACGACCGCGTGGTACTGCCCGTCTTGCCATTCCTCCTGGGGATCGAGTGGCGCACCGGTGTCGAAGGGAATGTCGAACAGGTCGGGCACACCGTTGACCAAGTGTGGGCCCAGCGACTTGCTCCCAGGATGAATCACGCTGCCCACGGTTTGCCACGTCTTCCATGCCGGCACCGGCAACGTGTCCCAGCTGCCCACCGGATCGCCTGATCCGTTGGCGGTGGCCCGCTGCACGCGGTAATAGCGCGCACCGACAGACTTCATCGACTCGCTGAAGTGGTAGCGCAGCTGCAGATCGCCCCCCAGTGCGTAGTCCACTCCGCCGAGGCTGAGCAATCCTTGACCGGTGGCGGTACCGGGGGTTTGCACGGAGTCGGCACTATCGGGCAGCGGGGTTTGCAGGTGATACGACTCGGTGTCGCCGATGTCCTGCAACACCACGAAGGGAGTTCCGGGATCTACCGGGAAGTCGTCCTGGCGACAGGTCACCGCCACGATGCTGTACGACGTGAGGTGCTTGGCGTCGTTCTCGTCGAACCATTGGTTGGCGGCCGGGCCGTTGTAGATCGTGATCGTGTTGCCGCCGATGTTCTGCTTCACCACGAACGCGTATTCGTCGTGGCATTCCGCCAAATGCAGCCGCGGCGATTCCTTCCAACACACGTGGATCTGCCCGTTTTCGCCCACAAACCCTTGCGCCACTTTGGTGCCGGTACCGCAACTGCACCAGAGGTACGGACGCAGATCGAGATACTCCTGCAACCGTGCGCCCTTGAGCAGCTTCAGTGCTTGGTAGTCGCGCGCCGCGTTGAGCTTGCGTTGGTCGAGCGCGCCGTCGGTGAACACCCGCTCGAGCAGCTGGAACGGGGCCGGGTCGGGTCCCGGGCCGGGCGGCACGATCGGGCCCGGGTCCGGATCCGGGGGCCACGGGATAGGGAAGTCGACCGGCGGCCAGATCACCGGCGGATCGAACACGTCGCCAGGATCAATGATGATGCGATGGCAGCAACAAGTGCGCCGGTACACCTCGACGATGCCCTCGCAGATCGGGGCGCAGCGCCGAGGGAACGGTGGAAGCCGGAAGTGCCCGATGGGAGCCTTCACGATGGCAGAGTCCAGCAACTCGTTCACCACGTGCAGGAACGGAAAGCATCGATGAATGTCGGCGGAGATGCAGTGGGAGACCGTAAAGAACTTGCTCCAGTCGCGCTGGGGAAGCACCACATCGCCGGCGTTGAGCCGTTCGGCAAACGAAGCGGCACGGAACATCACCGACAGATCACGATCGGTGGGATCCTGATCGGCGGCAGCGATCACCACTCGATGGGCGCGCGACAGCTCCGCGGCGTCGAGTGTGAATCCACCTTCATTGTCGACCGGTACCGAGGCGATAGACCGTCGATCGCCGTCGAGCAGGTGGACCACGAGGTTCGGATGCTCGTCGACGTCGACACCCTCGAGGACCACGCGACCGGTGAGCCGGCTTCCGCCGGAGTCTGACTTGGCCATGGCGAACACTTCCTTCACATTGGGGGATACAGCGTGAAGGAGAGAGCATTCGACCGTTCCCAGATACGTACTGATCCTCGTAGGTGGCGTGCGATGCCCCCCGGCCGGATCAGTTCCTCAGGGGGTAGGCATCTTGCGAAAGTCCCACGTGACGATTTTGGCGGGATCCATGCGGAGCCAAGCGTGGCGACCATCGGGCACGTATTGCTCCGAGCCCCGATACTTCAGCGCGTGCAGGCGCTCTATCACGACAAGCTCATCGCACGGTTCACCCGTTCGCGGCACTTCGCCCACCACGGCCACCGTGCCTAACAACTCCACCCCGCGCAGCTCGCCGAATTCGTGGCCAGTATCCACGACGATGCTCACGCGAGGGTCCCGCATAAGGTCAGTCCACCGCTGGCTCTTCACTATCGAGCTGACCCACATCGACGTGCCGTCCCACGTGAACCACAACGGCGAGACGTGTGGCGCACCATCGTGACCAAGTGACGCCACCCGGCACGTACGTTCCTCCCCAAGGAACGCATCGCGCTCCTCCACCGTCATGGCGATGCGCCCACCGCGACGCTGTGCGCGGTCGGTCATCGACCCACCTCTCCTTGGGTCTCCGCTCCTCCGGCGTTGGCCGCTTCGGCTTCCGCAGCGGCCCAGAAGCGGCTCCAGGTGGGAAACGCGTCGGGCAGCAACGAGGTACCGAGCTGATCGTGGCCGGCACCAACCCCGGCGGAGTGCGACGGCCGAGACAAAGCGTCGACGATGTACCAGCGGTGAAACTTGCGGCGCTCGAACAGCCATTCGCCGTCGGTACGAACGTACGTATCCCAGTACTGCAGCATCCCGGTTTCCCACTGCCCGGACTCGACGCGCTCCAACTCGTCGTGGCAGTACACGATGCCGTGAGCGTGGTCGGCATCATCGAAGTCGATGATGTGGTTGCCCACGAAGTGGATAGACGTACGAAACGTGCGGAACAGCAGGGTGAACCAGCGATGCATGGCATCACGACCACGTTGGTCGCGCCCGACGCGCACGTCGGCGGGGAAGAGCCCAGCCAGGGTGTCGATGTCTCGAGAGTCGATGGCGAGGGCGTAGCGAACCACCAGTTGCCGGAGCTCGGCGATCGACTCGAATCGGTCGAGCCGCTCTTCCACAGTGGTCGGTTTCCAGGGGCCAAGTCGAGACATCAGGTCGTCCCTTCGATGCTGTATCGGTACACATTGGTATTTCGTTGCACGAAGCCCAGCCGTTGGTACAAGCGGTTAGCCGCCTCTCGACTCGGCCGCGAGGTGAGGTCCACCTTGGTAACCCCCCGGGCCCGCGCGCGCTCGACCGCAAAGAGGCTCAGCGCCTCGCCGACGCCCTGACCTCGAGCGTCACCGTCGACCACCACGTCTTCGATGATGGCGCGCACCGTGGTGGGGATCCGGAACAACACCAAGGTCAAGCTCCCGACGATGCGGCCATCGAGCCGGGCGACCAGCAGGTCGGCCACCGGTGAGTCGATGATCGCCTGCAGCGTTTCCGCCGAGGGCGGCGGGCTGGACGAGGACAACTGGGGGATGAGGCGAACAAAGGCCTCTACCAGCTCAGGGGTAACGGATTCGGCGATCTCGATGGTCACGGCCATAGCCCAGCGACCGTAGTGCGGTGTCCGCCCAGAACGGGACTGGAACAAGCAGATAGCCTCGTGCCAATGGATCATGTCGCCTGGACGGCCGAGCCCCGTCTGCGCCGACCCATCATGGTGTGCGCATTCGCCGGATGGAACGACGCGGGCGAGGCCGCCACCGAAGCCATGCGGTTTCTCATCGAGACGTGGAACGCCCGGCAGTTCGCCACCATCGACCCCGAGGAGTTCTGCGACTTCTCCTCCGTCCGACCGCAGGTGCAGTTGGTGAACGGTGTCACCCGCCGCATCGTGTGGCCGACTGTCGACATCTACGCCGCCACGGTTCCCGGCAGCGCCCATGATGCCGTGTTGGTCTACGGCGTGGAACCCCAGTTGCGGTGGCGCACCTTCGCCCAGCAGATCATGGGCGTGGCCAACCGCCTGGGGGTCGAGAATGTGGTGACGCTGGGAGCACTGCTGGCCGACGTGCCTCACACCCGTCCGGTTTCGGTCATGGGAACCGCCACGGACGCCGGGGTGATCGAGCGCTTCGGATTGCAACGCTCGCAATACGAGGGGCCCACCGGAATCCTGGGTGTGATCAACGATGCCGCCACCACCAACGAGATGCCGGCGGTGTCGCTGTGGGCGGCCGTTCCCACCTACGCCCACGCCACCCGCTCTCCCAAGGCGGCACTGGCGTTGGTGGAACGCTCGGCCCGCCTCCTCGGCACGGTGATTCACACCGAGGACCTCCTCGAGGCGGCCGCCCAATACGTGAGCGACGTCGACGAGGCCGTGGCCGACGACGACGATCTCACCGCATTCGTGCAACGGCTGGAATCGATCGCCGACGAGCCCGAGGTGACCTACGTCGGGCAAGAGCCCTCCGCCGAGGAACTGGTGGCCGAGGTCGAGCGCTTCCTGCGCGACCACGGCGGCGATGACTGAGTCACGACACCGAGTGGCCAGCTGCGTCTGGCGCCTACGTCCCGAGCTGTTGCTGGCCCTCGACGAGCGGTTTGGGGAACCGGTCGACTCTTACGTGAACGGCTCCCAGGTGTGGCTGCGTGACGACGGCCCGGGTCACACGGCGGTGGAGTGGCGTCTCCATCCGGTGGCGGGCTACGTGCGGCCTCCAGGAGTGGACACCTACGACCTCATGGAGTCGGTCGTATGGGCCCTGCGCACCGGCGCAGAACCGCCCGCCCCTATCGACCAGATCTGGGGCGGCCTGGAGGCCTTCGTATGCGACGGCGACGACGTGGAACCGGCTCCGCTCGCCGCCAGCACCGCCGAGGCACTGGGCATCCCGCCCGGTGCCTTCGGCCTCGCCGATCACGAAGCCATCGGCGATCAGGTGGAAGCCACCGGATGGAAAATCAACGTGATCGAGGCGCTGCTCGAACAACTGGCCCACTAGCTCGGGCTAGGCGTGGGGGTCGCCCCTCCACACCGGCCGGCGCGGACGATCCCATTGCACTTCCACCGGTTCGCCGGCAATGGCCGCGAAGGCGTGATCACCCCACAGGTGGTAGCCCGCCAACGGAGACGGCAGGGAGTCTCGGGAGAACCAGCCCACATCGGCGGTCTCCAGGGGATGGGGCTTGAGCTCGCCGCCCGTAGCCCGGCAGTGGAACACGACCGAATAAAAGGACGCCCGGGCGCCCATGCGCATGCCGTCGAGCACCCCGATCACTCGAGTCGGCTCACATTCGATGCCGGTCTCCTCGAGCACTTCCTTCACGACGACCTCGGCCGGCGAGTAACCGACGTCGGCCCAGCCGGTGGGGTAGAGCCACCAGCCCGAATCCGCTCGCTGAACCAGAAGGATCTGGTCCTTGTCGTTGCCTACCACCGCCCCGACGGCCACCTTCGGAGTGACGTAGCCGGGCACCCCGCTACCGACCGACCCAAGCCATTCCTGGACGAAGTGGTCACGTTCCCGGCGAACCTCAAGGGTTTCTTCCGCCGCCGCCGCCATGTCGGCCGCTACATGGAGAACCTCCTCGTAGCGCTCCCGCTCGTACAGGCTCTGCGTGAATCCCATGCCGGTGCGGGCGATCCCGGCCAGCGCGGCACTCCACCGGAGCAGGTCGCGGGTGAAATCGTCCGAAGACGGCGAAGTATCGGGCTCGAACTCAGACATCGACCCCGAAACTACTGGCCGGTCGCCGACTATCCAGCCGCCAGGGCGTGAAGCACCGCCCGTTCCAGCTCGGCCAGATGAGCCGGGTCCACGATCTTGTACCCGTCGCTGTCGCGCACATAAAAGGAGTCGAGCGCCTCGCCGCCGAGGCTCGAGACCTTGGCGTGGCGAATGTCGAGTTGCATGTCGGCCAACGCCCGCGTGATCCGGTAGAGCACGCCGGTCTTGTCGGACGCCCGCACCTCCAGCACGGTGGCGTTCGAGGACGCATTGTTGTGCGCCGTCATCGACGGGACCACCGGTTCCACCATTTTGGCCCGACGCCGGGCATAGGTCTTGGCCCGTTCGGCCAGGCGGGCATCGAGGGCCAGGCGCCCGGCCAGCGCGAGGTCGACGTCGTTGATCACCCTGCCCCAGTTGGTGTCTCGGTCCTCGGGCAAAACCACCCGGAACTCGGACGCCGCCATGCCCTGCTCGTCGGAGTGGGCTTGGGCGCTCACCACATCGAGCCCGTGCAACGCCAGCACCCCGGCCACCTTCGAGAACACACCCGGCCGGTCGGGCGCCACCACCGTGAGGATCTCGCCCTCCTGCCGGACGGCGAGCTGGCGAGCCCCCATGAGCGCCTCCACCTCGGCCGACGGAAACAGCGACCACGCCACCTCGTGAACCTCGCCGCCGCCCAGCACGTGCTGGGTACGAGACACCAGGTCGACCACCAACTCGGCCTTCCAAGGGCTCCAGGCCGCGGGACCGGTAGCCAACGAATCGGCCTCCGTCAGCGCCGCCAGCAACTCCAGGACCAATGAGGAGCCGGCCGCGTCGGCCACCGAGGTGATGGTGGCGTCGTCGGCAATGTCGCGGCTCGTCGCCACGATCGGCAGCAGCAGGTGATAGCGCACCAGTTGGGTGATGACCTCGGCGTCGTCGATCGAGATTCCAAGTCGGGGGCAGATGGTCGCCATCAAAGCCACGCCGGCGTCGGTGTGATCACCGGGATATCCCTTG
>Ga0068860_100003159_pt1 | contig 17011 bp, 20 predicted proteins | sample KBSSwiS32_FD_66597 | JGI IMG/M metagenome (GOLD analysis project Ga0068860, IMG submission 66597) | Switchgrass rhizosphere microbial communities from Kellogg Biological Station, Michigan, USA - KBS Switchgrass S3-2 | ecosystem: Host-associated > Plants > Roots > Rhizosphere > Soil ... | reverse complement strand
TATTCGGCGAGATCACATTGACGTTGGTACGATTGTCGCCCTTGTCGTAGCTGTAGTTGGCGCTGACATTGTTGTTCACGCTGCCGCTGTGCACGACCCTGACCAAGCGGCCACGAGCGTCATAGCTGTAGTTGATGGTTTCCTGCGCGCTCGCCGAAATCGCGGCGACCGCCAGTGCAGCGACAGCTCCGGCGAATAACAACCCCCGAATTATGTGCATTTCTCTGCCCCCGCATTGACGCCGACTCCGGGGCGCCACGCAAGAGAACATGCGCGCTTCAATAATTCAAGCGCCGGCATTCCCGCTTTTCGACGGGAGCCTTGCGACGTTGGGAACGACGGGCGTCCACCGTGGCAGGCGGTTTCGATAGCGCCCGACGATTGGTTGCTCGCGCACTCTAGACGTCGATGCTTGCGTCGACAGCCGAATACGAGATCTCCCAAGAGGCACGGAGAAGGCCGCCGCCTCCCCATTGATTTCCGCCGAAGCGCCGGAAGCGGATCATAATCCCATTGTGATTCCAAATGTGGTCTTGGGAGGGCCGCCTCAGAATGCCCTGTCTTTCCTCCCGCGCGGCCGCTTGGCCATATCTGGCCGCAAGCGCATCTAGAACGCGGTTCGCACAGCGGCCGCCCATTGCCGCTCCGCCTCTGAGAACGACCCGCTCCACAGTGCCGGCCGGGTGGTGGATGTGAACCTGGGCTTCGCACTCGGGCGTGATTGCGACCTCCTCGAGCAGCGTTTCCGCGGCCTCGTATTTAACGTGCTGCGCGGCGGGGTAGAGTTCATGTAGGCGCGCCACGGTCATTCCGAGTTCGATGTTACGCCAAAGAGTTTGTGCTTCGACCGGAGCAGCGAACAGCACTGCAACGGCTACTATTGCTATTTTGAACATTGGCTCCCCCACCGGTATCGAGTCCCTCAGGCCGGCCAGATCAGCACGAATGCTCGGCTGTTGCCAGAACCTGGAATGGGCGCTCCTCCACAATTACCTATTAGCAGGCGATGTGGGTCGCCAACCTGAAAGCAAAGCTTCCAACGCAACTGACGCTGGCCCGCTGATTGGAATCTCACCGTCCTCCCATCGGCGTATTGCCCGGTCGCCGTTAGGCCCCATCCTCAGTAGCTTCGCCAGTTCGGCAGGTGTCACGCCGATCTCGAGCCTAGCGCACCTTATTTCTCCGGGTGACATGCCGCCCCTTTCAACTGTCGAACCATGCATGCACGAACTGTCGATCAACCTCAATATTGACAATATCACAACAGGAATGTTGCGATTTTCTCGACTATATATTTCTCCGGGCGGCTCATTTCTCCGAGTGCCCCCATAACGCCCTAGTCGATCTTGATTTTATGTCGATAGATGTACTGAGAAAATAGCAACACTGAGGCGCGTTTCTATTGCGATTTTCGCAATAGCCGGAGTCGAGATTTTCTCGACTTGCAATTACTTGGGAAATGTTGTCCTATTTCGAGACCAAACAAACGGCCTTTGGCCACCTGGCAAGGGGGAGTGCACCTATGAATATGCAGGGATCTAACGTTGTGTTCGTCGACTTTCGCCCGGACGCCAGCATCTCGATCACCGAGGAAAGCAGCGCGCGACCTTGGGAATCACTGTCTTTTGTAGCTGGCGCCGACAATCTCTGGAGCCCGACGAGGACGGGCATCTATCAGCGCGATTGCGATGCGGGGCGCAGCTATGCGGCCGAATTGCTTCGTCACATCGAGCAGCACGGAAGCCCTTTCCTCCTTGGGCACGTTTGCCGCGCCATCTCGAGGGAATCGTGGGGCGGGGTGGAAGCCGGGTTCTTCCAGGCCATTGCGGAAGCCGCAGTCCGCAATGCGTGAGGTCACCAACAGGGAGGATGACATGACGGCAATCGACACTTCAGGGGATCTGCACTTCTGGCGCATAGCGGACGTGATCGCCCGCGTTGGCCTATCCAAGAGCGAAATCTACCGGCGCCAGAAGGACGTCGACCCGCAGCTCAACCCATTCCCGCGGCCGCGCCACTATAGGCGCGATGATCGCAGGGGCTCATTCTACCTGTCGACCGACATCCGGGTTTGGCAGCTTCGCGAACTCGGGCTCAGCGGGGCCGCAGATATCGCAAAGCTGCTCGGATGAGGGTCTTTGCGCTATGCTGATGCTCATCATCGCGTTGATCGTGATTTGCATCGTAAGCAGCACGAGGGCGGACCGAGCCGCGGCGCGTGAACGAATGCGGCCGATCGGCCGGCGCTTGCTACCGTTCACGATCATCCTTTGGATCTGGATCATTTGGGAGGTGGCTCGAGGGCCGCCGCGGTAGATCGCTTCATCTGAACCTAGGGCGCTTTCGGGCGCCCTTTTTTTGCCCGATGCGCACGCCGTCTCGCCGGCCTGATGCCTGGCGCGCCTTCGTAGGCGATCAAGCTCGCGATTGCGGAAGACCGTGATACCGAATGGGAGCGCATCGGAGTCGTGCGTCGGTGCGCTCGCTCGCCTAAGCTAAACTGCAGGGCACCGAATGGGAGCACACGGGAGTCGGCTTGTCGCCGGCGCCGGCCTGCCTAAGCGAAACAGCTTGGAACGGAATGGGAGCATATGGGTCCCTCTGGGACAGTGTGAGGCGGGCGGGAGGCGCTGAGCCACGTTCTCTGAGCCAACTCAAATGGTCACCTAGAACATAGTGGGTATTTGGGTACCAGAAGTCGCGGAATAAGCTTGGGAACTGGGGAACTGACGCGCGTGTTCGCCAGTTCCGCCCAACACCCTGATTCAGCTAAATAATAACTGAGGAACTGAGGAACTGATTAATATGCTGCGGAAAAAGGTATCTAAGGCCATTCGTTGGACGATGCCGTGGCAGCATCCACGGGTTATGCGATTTCGGTCGGTTCCTCGGTTCTCGCTCTGGTATCTGCTGTATTATTAGTCACTTAAGCGGGAACCAGCTTAGGAACTGACGACCTCTCAGTTCCGGCTGCCGTGCGGCCGAAACGCGCCCATCGCGGACACTTTGAACGACGAAGCGCCTTCCCGTTTTCGGACATGGAAGAGCACGCCGTCTACGATGCCGCACCCGTACCGATAGCGGAGCGAGGTAAGAGATTGCCTGATCAGTTGCATCATGTCTCAATGCCATATGCGGGAACCGGAAAGAAGGGGCGCCTGACCATGACAGACAAGCTGGCGAAGGGCGTTCCCGGGACCGAGAAGAGTTACGAGGATCTGATGAAGACCAGCTATGCGGCGCGCGACAGCGCGGCGGCGATCGCGCGCTGGATCATGGCATCGCTGCTGGCCGTCAACGGGGGCGCCGAGGCCGCGGTACTGTCGGCATTGGACAAAGCCCCCGCCGTTGCCCGCGCCGCAGGCCCTTGGTTCGTCATAGGGCTCATCCTCGCAGTCGCAGGTGGGATGTGCTCTTGGATGGCACTTCGGTCGCTGATTAGCCACATCGACGAGCACGTCGACCACAACAAGGGACTGGTGTGCGGCGAGCAGTCGACCGACTCCGACTGGAACGGCGCCACCGTCTTTGCCCTCCTTGTGGCGTTGCTGTTCGTAGCGTCGCTCGTCTGCTTCGGTGTCGGCTCGATCGCGGCGGTGCGAGCCTAAGCCTCGTCATCACCATACGTGAGCAACTGTTGCGCGCGTTTCACGTGGGCTAGCCGGGCGCCAACGTTCCACACCTTGTCGATACTCGCCAGCTTTGCCCCCCACCCCTCAATCGTCGCCCAAATAGGCTTGAGCTTGTCTCGCGATTTCGGGCTGGTATCGATATCCGAGCGTCTGATTTTCATGAGCAACGCAAAATAGGCCGTAAGCGCCGCCTCCAACCCGAGAATGGGTATTTGCCTCAACAACGTCGACAGCACATTGAGGTGGCGCTGTGCGGTTTCCCGAACCAAGGGGTCTAGATCCTCGTCGGTTAGCGCCCCTTGCAGCTCGTTAATTTCCGCCAGCAGTTCATCGATCTCCGGAGGAGAGGCTCTTTGCTCCTCGACATTCTGAGAGCTCAATAGAACCGCGAGGAGGGCTATTCCGGAGGTGATGTTGCCGACATGGCCTTTGGGGGAAGTTTGGATTTTGGCGAGCGTAAATGCCTGCTCGAGCCCGTCCAGCGTTACCATGATGCCATCTTTGGCTTCCTCGGACAGCTTGCTGTTCAGTATCGTCGCCTTAGCGAGTTGCGACTGCTCCATCACATAAGCAGCCACCTTGAGGATGGTGGCTTCATCGGGTGTGCCAATCCCCCAGGACTTGATCATCTCGGCGGAGCTTACCGTGTTAGACAGATTCTGCATCCTGCGGAGCAGACCCAACACATTGACTAAACTTTGATTGTCCATCGCCCATCCAGCTGATTCGTACGACAAGCGGACAACTTCGCCGGGGACGGACCTGAGCGTCAACCCGCTCCCGTTGTAGTCTAGTCGAGCGACAACTCTGGCGCAGCCGGAGGATCGGAGCCAGTGAGCCGGCCCCGCTTATAAGTTGATGATCGGCACGCCCTGATGTTTAGCCGTAATCCGATCGTGCACGACACCGGTCTGAATGAGATCGGGTCGAAGATCCATCCACGTCTCGTAGAGCGCGGACGCCAGCTGCGCGACGCCCGACATGTCGTGTGTTCGCTCCCCATCGACCTCGTAAGAATAGCGCGCCTCAACGAACAACTTTGAGTAACCAGGCAAGTCGGAATCGAGCGCCTGACCATCGTGGCGCGCGGCGTAACGTGCCCCGATCTTTTTGCGCGTCTCGGCTTCTAGCTGGCCAAAGAGCTTGTCATGCTCGTGGCCGCGGACGGTCTGGCCTTCGTGCACGAGAAGCCCCTTGAGATAGATTTCGATCACGAAAGCGAGAAGCACCAGGCTAGGCTGAAAAAGAAAGGCCTGACCTCTGCCGCGTAACTCGAGACAGCGCAGTGCGCATTCGTGATACTCGCGACCATGCCGGAAAATCCGATCTGTCATGGGAACTGGGCCGCGCTTGCTAGCTGTGTCTTTAATCCAAGCGAGAACATCAGCGGGGATGCCCCGTGGCTTTTCCATAGTCGTTCCTTGAGCGTTCGAGATCATAAAGCACGATGGCATTATGCACGAATATGACGGCGATGAGACGATCAAGCCACCAGGCCGGACTTAACGTCCGCCTTCCGATTGTTCCTGCTCAAAGTGGACAGGCCGCTTTCGGCCAACGGCGGTCGGGCCGGGGCCCGGCATCGGTACCTACACCCTTGGGCCGAGTATGCCCGCCATCGCTCGCCGCTGCCCACGGACATAAACTCGTTGCTTCCCATATTTGGGGAAAACCGCATGGCCGTCCGGCAACCAGCCTTCAACCAGTCGCATGGCGTTTGCCAAGGCCCGTGAAGACGACTGGGGATAGGCTTTCAGATCGCCCCCGAAGCACTCGACCCATATCTCGTGTAAGCAAACCTGATCCCGGACGCGACCATCCCCGTCCTCCTCAAGGTTGCCGGTGACGACGGGCTTATCGAGCCATGCCGCGATTGCTCCAGCGTATGCGTCGACTGGAGTTTCGATCCGCCGCGACTCCTGCAATCGCTCTGCCTCGCGCAGCGCGTCTCCTCGAAGGTACAGCGGCAACGTTCCGGACGGCTGCGCCGCTCGCATCCCGCGGTATCGCACGACCGCCTCCGCCCAAAGCTGATCCACTTCCTGCTCGAGACGATCGGTATCGATCTCGGACACAGTGCACGCCATTGGCCACCAACGGCGTCCGCCAGTGTCGTCAGCCAAGTACTCGCGGTCGTTGGTCGATCCCAGGTAAATGCACTGGCGCGGGTACTCGCCGGCGCGGCGGGCATATGCCAGCCTAGCCTTGTCCTTCTGGCGGCTGATGAACGCTTTCACGGTGCGCACGTCACCTCGGCTGAGACCAGAGAGCTCAGGAATCTCCAGAATCCAAGCGCCCTGCATCTGCTCGATCATCTGTTTCGAATCGTGAAAGTCGCCATCGAGCTCCGCGAACCAGCTTCGCCCCAGGATCTTGATAAAGGTCGATTTGCGGCGTCCCTGCAAACCCTCGATGATTACTGCCGTGTCGAACTTGTGCCCCGGCTCGTAGATCCGCGTGACACCGGCGATCATCATCAGCCGAGCGACCTCCCGTGAATATATGTTATCCTCCGCGCCGAGGTAGTCGATGAACAGCCGCTCAATTCGAGCGATGCCGTCCCATGTGGTGCTTTCCAAATATTCCCGCACAGGGTGGAAGGCGTGGCGGGCGGCCGTGATCGAGACGGCGGCCTTTAAATCGCGGTCCGTAACCTTCAAGTCGTAGCCGCCTTGGGTCTTCGGGGCTTCGAGGATTGCACGAATCGCGAAATCGCGATCGTCCGACCACAGTTCCCCATTCAGCGGATCTTTGACGTCCCAAACGCGCCCTTCGAGCTGTAGTGTAGGCTTCGCCGGGTTGCGACGACGGGATGACTTTCTTCCAGGCTCGACCCGCTGCACCACCTCTGCGGTGAACTCGTTGAGCTGGGCGAGTCCCGCCAGGCGAGGATCATGAGCGACAATCAAAACCAAGTTGTGAAGGTTGGGTTTGATGGCACCGGTATCGGCGTTGATCGCCAACCCCGATTGCCATTCCACAGAGACCTGTGCGCAGGTGCCGATCGCATCAATTGCGTCTTCGTCTCGACCTGAATCGCCCAAAAGGGACGCGATATCGATGCCAGATGAAGGTGGGCGCGGCGAGGGTGTCCAGGCCTCGGCCGCGCCCTGTTGCGGGGTCAAACGGTGACGGTCGTCAGCCTCCGCAACAATCGAATCATCATCCGGCTCCTCGTCGAACGAGCCCGTAAGCTCCGCCACCCGCGCAGCGTGCCGCGCGTCGATAGCCCACTGCCGCACCGTCCCCATGGTCACCGGCTGACGGCGGTTGCGGCCGAACCCGCGCCACTTGCGGCGCAGCTCCCGTAGATCATTCTGCTCGAACTTGGCTGAGCGCTTCGATGTCTCGATCCAGAGGTCGAAGCCCTCGTCGCTGGCGCCGAACTGGTGGTGCAGCGCCTGACCGAGTGCGATCCAGTCGTGATAATCGTCGATCCGGTCGAGCGGCACGTCGCCCAGGTCGCGCTCAAGCTGGCCGGGCTCGAACGTCAGCGGCTCGCGTTCCTCGAAGGCGTAGGTTGCGCCCACCGCCTCGGCGATACGCTCGATGTCGGCGGACGGGATGAAGGGGCCGATGCCGAGTTGCAGCATCCCGAAGTCGAACGGCCGGAGCCAGCGGTACGGCTGCCCGGTGTCGGGGTGGATGGACGGCGGCAGCACGACTTGCTTGGTCGTTCCGAATAGATCGATGCTCCATTCGTATTTCCAGACGTCCCGCCCCTTGGTTTTATCGAAGATGCGCACTTTACCGTCGCTGTGCGCCAGGGACTTCGAGAAGAACGGGCGATCGGTGACAAAGTAGAGGTGTCGAGACTCTCCGCCGGAGCCGGAAATCACGGCCGGCAGGCTGTCGATCTGCAAGCTCGGGAACAGCCTGGTCAGCGCCTCGCGCGCCTCGCCAGCGAATTCGGCGACGCGGATGTCCAGGTCGAACGCGTGCAGATAGTCGCCTGAGACGAGCGCCGACGGCTCACCGAGCCGCACGCCGAGATTGTTACCCGGCGCATGGGTGCGCCGCAGATCCTCGATGGTGGCAACCGGCTTGCTCGACCATTCGTCGCCGATCGGGCGCTTGGTTTTCGGGTGAAGCCAATGGCAAGCGAAGCCGGCCTCGCAAAGCGGTGCCAGATTGTTCAAAACTGCTTTTTCGTGCTCGGACTGAATGGGACTTTGAAACGTCATGGGTGGACAACCCTTTGAGCGCGGCGCTTCGTCCCCTCCGGGCGCCGCGTTTGGTTAGTGAGTTAGCGAAGAGCGAAGGCAGCTTCGGGCGACATTGCTGCTAGAAGGGGCCGAGCCGCTTCTGGCACGTCCTCGAGCGATCCACCGACTAGAATCCCGGCAGACCCATCAGGCCTGATGCCTATTGCGACGTCCAAGGCGGTCGCGGTCTCGAAGCCGAACAGCAGCTCCAAGTGCGCCCTGGCAGTTGCTTCCGCCATTGCCATCCTCTGGGCGGTCCCCTTTGGAAGGCCCGTCCGCACCAATGCGCGGATGCGAGCTCGACGCCATCGCCGCCACGTTGGTGGGATTTCGGAGGGTGGGGTGTGCGCGAATTCCCGGGCTACCTTCACGCCCGACCTCCAAGCGCGCGAACTGCGCTCCTCGGCAATTTGGGAACCGGGGCGATCGCTGAAGAACCGATCTGATGCCCTGACGTGGTCGTGAAAGCGTAGTCGCTGAGATTTGCGCTATGCTTCACTGCAAAGGTCCCGCGGCCCGACAGGAACTCACCCCTGCCTCTGCTGGCGAGATCCGCTGCGGCCGGGTCGCCGGGAAGTTTGAACAGCATGCGGAGGCAATCCTTACCGCGGTGCGAAAGGCGCGCCGAAGAACCGTTGACGTCGCTCGACAGTGCGCCGTGGCGCCCCTCGAATTCGTGTAGCGCCTTGAGCCGCTCTTCGCCGTGGAACTCCAGAATCACGAACGCTGAGCTTGCCTGGGGTCGCGCAACAGGGGCGGCGACCGGCGGAGGAGAGGCGCTGACCGGCCCGCGATTATTGGCGGTACTCAGAGCCGCCGCCGGCGTGCTCGTTTGCGATACTGGATCGGACGCAGGCCCCGACGACGGCGGATCGGCGGGTCGAATCCCGGATACGCCAATCCGCCTCGCAAGTGCGATCACGTCGTCAGCGGACCTATCGTGGCCCGTCATTGAGGCTCCTACGCTATCGACTGCAGCCTTCTCAGCGATGGTGCTCGCAGGGCGAACGCCGGTGAGACCGATTGATCGGGCAAGTGCGATCACGTCGGCCGCGTCATTGTCGCCCTGGTTCAAGCTCACGGCGCCACCTCGTCGATTTCGCCAAGGATCTGCTCAACCTGTTCGGCGACGCCCGGATGCCCCGTCACGGATTGGTTTATGGGACGGCCGCCGAAACCGAAGCGATCGATATCTCGTGGCCAATCGGATGACGGGATCGAGAAGAGGACATCGGTCAGGATGCCGCACGGACCAAACATGGTTCCGATGCGCGGCGAGACATATCCCATGGTCTCGCCATGGCTGCGCGATACGGTGGCCGCGGCGATCCCCTTTGCGCATGCGGCAGAGAGCACCTGTAGTGCTGCCTCGACCTCGCCACGGGCCTTCGCTTCAAGCTCAGCGGCGTAGGCGCACACTGCTTTCTTCCACGCTTTCTCCGCGGGATCGACTTGGGCTGCAGCCTCCGCGGCGCGTTGCCTTAGCTGTTCCAAGACAAGCCGGCCCGCCTCAGCGTCGAGCTGGCTCGCAGGCAGATCGGCGTCTGAAAGCATGGTCTCGGGAGCCGAACCTGTCGCGGCTGCGACACGTTGCTGAACCAAGCCGCGCTTGATCGATCCGATGCGCGCGTCCAGGTCCCCGAGAGAAGCTTCCTGTTTGCGAACAGCTGCCGCGGAATTGTCGCGATGCTCGATCGCGTCGTCGAATGCGCGGCGCTTGGCGTGAACGACGTTGAGAAGCGCGGTCACTGCGTGCCTCCCAAGGACAGGTCAGACGAGAAGATGCGCTCCAGTTCGCTCTTGCGAAAATAGAGGCGGCCAGCGACGCGCACGACTGGAAGGTGCCCGTCTTCCGAGAGCTGATACACCTTCCTCGCCGAGAGGCCGAGGAACTTCGAAGCGGCTTTTGCGCCGGGCAAGAGATCATCCGCCAACATTTTATTCAACCTCCAGTTGACAAAACCATACCGTTATGTTTACTCCCTATCATTGCGCGTTTTTCCCGTCAAGGGTAGAACATAACTTTGTGGTCTCGGAGGACGCCAGATGAGCTTTGAAGCTCGGTTCGCGGATGTGACACAGCTTATCGTGAGCCTTCACAACGTCTCGCCCGAGCGGCTGACAGCATTACGCGGCCGCCTCCAGCACCTGCAAAAGCTCAATTTCCCGCCAGGGATAAACACGGGCCGCGGCCGTCCGGCAGAATACGGCGCGCGCCAAATCCTTCTCTTAGTTCTGGCGCTTGAGCTGATAGTATTAGGGGCTGCGCCCGAGCGAGCAGCGGCCGTCATGCGGGACCAAGAGGATAGGGTCCGCGCGGCGGTGAGGAAGGCATTGGAAGACATCGGCAATGAGACAGCCGATTCTGAGCGAACGGTTTTCCTGAGGTTGGAGCCCGTGGCGCTGTTTGATCGAGATCCGAATCTGGGCTTCGGGGCCCTGTCAGAAATCGCGCAATTTCTCCGAAAGACCGCACTCTTAGATGGGTTTTGGCGGCATGCGTTGGTAAACCTAAGTGGTTTGATTGATTATGCCGCAAAGTGGGCCGCCAACGTGGGCGAGGAAGGCGGGCGGGTCTTCTGCTCGGACCTAGAGGAGTGGTCCAGGACACCCTCGGAGAAGCGACATGTCAATTAGGCGCCGGCGATGGACCTCGCCCGATGGCACAGACAAGTCGGCTTGGTTGGTCGACTATCGCGACGCGGCTGGCGCTCGTCGATCAAAGCAATTTCCGCGCAAGAAGGATGCCGAAGCTTGGCTGACGCAGACAGCCTACGACGTAAGCAGAGGGACGCACACTCCTGACTCACAAAGCGTTACGGTGAGGCAGGCCGGTGCGCTTTGGATTGAAGCTGCGCGGCTGAATGACCTCGAGCCAACCACGATCGCCTCGTACGAGCAACATGTTCGGCTGCACATCGTACCACTGATCGGCGGCAAGCGACTAAACCAGCTCACGAAGCCATTGATCGAGGAATTTCGAGACACGCTGCTGAGGACCCGTTCACGAGCAATGGCGCTACGAGCTCTTAGATCTCTTTCGATGCTTATCTCTGAGGCTGAGCGTCGCGGCCTAGTGGCGAAGAACGTCTGCCGCGGTGTCAAGGTAAAGCGGCCGTCGCGCCGGCGCGAACGACCGCTCATTCCCGGGAAGGCCGATTTGCGGGCCATCATCATCACTGCGCGCGAAAGCTCGGCGCCGATGGACTTGCCATTTGCCTTGGTGGCGATGTTTGCCGGGCTCCGAGCATCCGAACTCCGCGGTCTTCCGTGGAGCAGCGTGGATTTCCGTTCGTCGACTCTCACCGTTCGGCAGCGGGCCGACAACCGCAATGTGATTGGTCCGCCGAAGTCCGCTTCTGGATTCCGCACGATTCCACTGCCGGGCATGGTCGTGCAGGAGCTGCGGAAATGGAGGCTTCGGTGCCCACGCTCCGATCTCGACTTGGTGTTCCCGTCTGGGGAAGGAACGCCCATTTTCTACCTCTCCCTGGTCGAACGGGTTGTGGAACCATTGATGAGTAGAGCGGGTCTCACGAGGGCAAAGAAACGTGACGGAGCGGCGGTTTTGGACGCCGAAGGGCAACCAATCTTCGAGGGCAAATACAGCCTGCACGAGCTTCGCCACGCCGCCATCTCTCTATGGATCGAACAGCGGGTCGATCCGAAGCGAGTGCAGACCTGGGCCGGGCACCACTCGATCCAAGTCACCTATGACACCTATGGGCATCTCTTCGCGGAGTTGGAGAGCGATGCTGCTGTCGCGAACGCGGTGGAAGCGCAGGTGCTTGGGGCGGATGCAGCACAGATGCAGCACGGAGCCTGAAAACCGCAGAACTGCGTCACTCCCAACGGACTCTGACTCCGTCTATCGAGGTTCGAATCCTCGCGGGGCATCCACTTTCCAAACCGTCCGCCCTTCTCCCCCGCCCGCATCGGGCGTAAGCTCCGCTCGACTCCGGGGCCTGTTCGAAAGGGGGAATCATGCGCCGCTCACTGCTTCTCGCCGCGATGATGGGGACGTTCCTGGCGACTCCCGCTTTTGCCGACGTCACCGTCCGCTACCGGGCGATCCTCCCCGAGAGTGCACCCGCCGCGACGCGCGCGAATCCGCCGGCCATGATCATATCCGCCGATGGTGCCGGCCAGGCGCGAATGGAGATGCTGGCGCCCGGCACGCCCGCGGCCGGCGCGCGGCAGCCCGGCGTCGCGCTCATCACCCGCGCGGGCGTGACCTATATCGCGGCGAACGGGCCGCAGGCGGGGATGCAGATCATTACCCGCATGGACGACGCGCTTGCTTTGGCCAGCCAGTTCGCGCGCCCCCTGCTCCAGGGATCGGCGCGCGAAGGGGTACAGCAGGTCATGCAGCAGCGGGTCGAGATCATCCCGGTCGGGCCCGAAACCGTCGCGGGCGTCCAGGGCAATCTCTACCGGGTCGTCATGGTCATGGGTGAGACGCGAACGCCGCCCGTCGAAATCGTCGTCGCCACCGATCCCCGGCTCGCCCCGGTCGGGCAGGAATTCACCCGGCTGTTCGAATCCATGCGCCCGACCCTGATCTCGCTGCTCGGCGGCGAGCCGCAGGCCTATATGGCACTCCGCGGCTTGGCCGGGCTCGGCGCGCCGCTCAGGATCGGCAATCACATCAGGGTCGAGTCAGTCAGTACCGACGATGTGCCGGACAGCCAGTTTGCGCTTCCCGGCCCGGTGCTGAACCGCGAGCAGTTGCAGCAGATGATGGGCATGATGATGGGGATGATGCGGCAGGGGCAGGGCATGCACCCGCCCGGCGCGCCCGGCGCCCATCCCGCGCCGCCCGCAACCCCGCCAGGCAATGCAGCAAATCCTCACTGAGGCCCTCGCCGTCGCCGCGCCCCGGCGGGCCGAGGGCAAGGTCGCCGACTATATCCCCGCGCTCGCGCGGGTGAGCCCCGACAAGCTCGGCATTGCCTTTGCCGGCGCGGACGGCGAGGTCCATGGCACGGGCGATTGCGACGAGCCCTTCTCGATCCAGTCCATCTCCAAGGTCTTCACGCTGGCGCTGGCGCTGGACCGGGTCGGCGTCGATCTCTGGAAACGGGTCGGGCGGGAGCCGTCTGGCAGCACCTTCAACTCCATCGTGCAGCTGGAGAGCGAGCACGGCATCCCGCGCAACCCTTTGATCAACCCCGGCGCAATCGTCGTCACTGACGCCCTGATCGGCGACGCCGGCTCGGCCGACGCAGCGATCGAGGCGCTGCTCGACCTGCTCCGCGCCCAGTCCGGGGATCCCTCGATCACGGTGGACGAAGAAGTGGCGGCCTCCGAGAGCGACACCGGCGCGCGCAACCGCAGCCTCGCCTGGTTCATGAAGAATTTCGGCAACCTCACCAATCCGGTCGAGATCGCGGTCGGCGCCTATTTCCGGCAATGCGGGATCGCGATGAGCTGCCGCCAGCTCGCCCGCGCCGGCCGCTTCCTCGCCTTCGACGGGCGCGATCCCCAGACCAATGCCGAGGTCTGCCCCTGGCATCGGGCGCGGCGGATCAACAGCGTGATGATGCTCTGCGGCCATTACGACAATTCAGGCGAGTTCGCCTTCCGCGTCGGCCTGCCGGGCAAGAGCGGCGTCGGCGGGGGCATCCTCGCCATCGCCCCGGGCCATGGCGCGCTCGCTGTCTGGTCGCCGGCACTCAACGAATATGGCACCAGCGCCGCCGGTGCCGCGGCGCTCGAAGCGGTGGTCGACCGCACCGGCTGGTCGGTCTTCTTCTGATTTCGTCGCCGTTCCGGACGGCTTCGTCGCTGGAATCGGCCTTTGTCGAACCAGCGGCGACGATTGTCGCACGGCCGCTGCGCTGCGCGGCAGAGGCGCCTAGGCCCTCCTCATCGGCGCCGTTGGGGCGCCGTTTCCATTGAGGAATACCGACATGAAAGCCGACACGTTCCGTACCGTTTCCACCTGCTTCGCCGCGATGTTCGTGAGCGTCCTGCTGGTGGCTGCCAGCACCTCCACCCCGCTGATCGCTTAAGGTGGTGCCGCAAGACCGGAGGCCGGGGATCGGCATCCGGACGTCCTGAACGAGGGGCGTCCAGATGCGCCCCGGCCTTCTCGATTCTAGTCTGGCCGAAATTATTCCAGGCCGAGCGCGGCCTTCGTCGTCGCCACATAGGAAGGTCCGACCTGGACCTCCGCGCCGCCGGCCAGCACCAGCGCCAGCGACCTGCCGTCGCGCTGCACCTCTTCCACCCGATCCGGCCGCACGAAGGCCGAACGATGGACCCGCACCAGCTGCGAGCCCGCCAGCCTTTCCTCCAGCGCCGCCATCGTGATCCGGAGCAAATGACTCCTGAGATCCGTGTGCAGCAGCACATAATCGCGGGCGGCCTCGATCCAGTTGATCGTCTCGATCGGCACCCGGCGCTGGCCGTGGCGCTCGGGAATCCAGAAGCCGTCGTCGGCGGGACCGCCCGCCTGACCACCTGCCCGCGCCGCCTCCAGCTCGGCCTCGAGCGCCGCCGCCCGGTCCTCCGACCCGCGCAGGGCGCGGCGGCGGCGCGCGCGTTCCACTGCCTGGCGCAGCCGGTCGAACCGCACCGGCTTCAGCAGATAGTCCGCGGCGTCGACCTCAAAGGCGTCGGGCGCATAATGTTCATGGGCGGTGACGAAGACCAGCTCCGGCCGCGGCTCGATGTCGATCTCGGCGGCGGCGCGCAGGCCGGTGCGGCCCGGCATCTGGATGTCCATGATGACGAGGTCGGGACGCAGTTCGCGGATCTTCTCGAGGGCCATATTGCCGTCCGTCGCCCGGCCGACCAGTTCGACGCCCTCGATGTCGCCGAAAAAGCTGGTCAGGCGGTCCAGTGCCAACGCTTCGTCGTCAACCAGCAATACCCGCATCTTGTGCCGCTCCCTTGAGCGGCCTGCTTTCCGTCAGGAGCGGGCGCGAGTCAATCAACCCTCGGCGCCTCCGGAGGCGTCAGGAGGCCATCGTCACGTTGGGAATCGAGATCGTCGCGACGAAGCGGTCGTCCACCGGCCCCGCCGTCAAAGTCGCGCGCTTGCCGAAGACGGCCTGCAGGCGGTGACGCACATTCTCGATGCCGACGCCGGTGCCGCTCGCGTCGGGCAGATTGAGGGCGGTGCCCATCCAGATGCTGTTGGTGACGGTGATCCGCAGCGTCCCGTCCTTCATTTCTGCCTCGATGCCGATCTCGACGCGCTCGACGGAGCGCGCGACGCCGTGCTTCACCGCATTCTCGACGAGCGGCTGGACCAGGAAGCTGGGGACGAGCGCATGGCAGGCGTCGTCGCTGCAATGGACGGCCACGCCCAGCCGGTCGCCGAACCGCACGCTTTCGATGTCCAGATATTCCTCGGTCAGCGCCAGCTCCTCGTCGAGCGGGACGAGCTCGGACGGCTCCGCGTTCAGCGAGGAGCGCAGGAAGGAGGAGAGCTTCTCGGTCATCTGCTCCGCATCGTCGTTGCGCTTGGTGACGATCAAAGCGGAGATCGAGTTGAGCGCGTTGAACAGGAAGTGCGGATTGAGCTGGTAGCGCAGGGCCGCGAGCTGGGCCTGCTGGGCAGTGACCCGGGCCTCGGCGAGCTGCCGCTCCTGCTGGATCGCGGCGCGGCGCGCATAATTGACGTGGAACAGGATCATGTTCACGCCGAACACCAGGATATAGTTCAGCGTCGACGAATAGGCGCGGCTGAAATCGGCCGGCAGGTTGCGCCACGCGTCGGTCACGTGATCGCCGACCCAGCCCTGGAAGAGCAGGTCGAACATCGTGTTGATCGAGGCGAAGAATAATACCGACGCGGCGCGCAGCGGCAGGCGGGTCCAGTAAGGCAGCCCGATCGTCGCGCGCGAGGTCAGGAACATCAGCATCGCGAAGCCCATCGAGACCAGGATGGTCGAGCAATCGAGCGCGACCCCGGTCCAGGGTTCGTCGGCATGGCGGCGGATGATCGCCGGCAGGAAGACGAGCAGCACGAACAGCCACAGCGCGACGGTCGAGCGGAGCGCATCGGACAGCACGGCATGGTTCTTCGATGATGGCATCTTGCGGCTGGGCCCCCGGTCGTCCGGACGCCTTTCCTGCCGCAAGTCGGGCAGGGTGTCACCAGCCATGTGCGCCAGAGAGGCCATCTTTACCGGACGTTGTTCCATCGCATCTCGGATGGGCCTGCCGAGGTCACGCGATTCGGCCAACCGGGACGTGACGAAGTCGACCCCTCCAGCGACGAACGCGCAATATCTGAAATCGTTTCGGGACCGCCCTCAGCCGCGCTCAGGGCGTGCGGACGAGCGCTCCGCCCTTCATCACCAGGCGGATGCGGCGCACGGCGGCGATCTCGCGGGTCGGATCGCCGTCGACGGCGACCAGATCGGCGAGCAGGCCGGGGCGCAGCGTGCCGACCCGGTCGGCAATGTGGAAGATGCGGGCATTGCCCGAGGTGGCGGCGATCAGCACGTCCGCCGGCCGCATCCCCCAGGCGGCCATCAGCTCCATCTCGCGGGCATTCTCGCCATGCGCGAACACGCCGGCATCGCCGCCCATGCACATCGTGACCCCCGAGGCCAGGGCCGCGGCGAAGCTGGCCCGTTTCTCGCGGATCGCGTCCGGCTCCGACGCGCCGCCGGTCCAGCCGCGATAGCGGGCGATCGCGTCCGAGGCGGCGAGGGTGGGGCAGAAGGCGATCCCACGCTCGCGCATCAGCCGGAAGACCTCCGCCGTGCCCTCATTGCCATGCTCGATCGTGTCGACCCCGGCGAGGATGGCGCGGCGCATGCCCTCCGGCGTCGACGCGTGCGCGGCGACGATCCGGCCTGCCGCATGCGCGACCTCCACGCCAGCGCGCATCTCCTCCATGGTGAAGGTCGGGCGCGACGGCTCGCCCGGACGCCAGCGATAGTCCGCATAGAATTTCACGACGTCGGCGCCGGCACCGATCTGGCGGCGGACAGCGGTGACGAGGTTGGCGCCGTCCGCCTCCTCCGCACCGAGCAACGGCGCCTCGGCATCCGTCGTCTTGGGCCCGTAGCTGCCGGTCGCGACCAAAGCCCGCGTGGCGATCAACAGGCGCGGCCCCGGCACGATGCCCTGTTCGATCGCCGCCTTCAGCCCGACATCGGCATAGCCGGCGCCCTCGGTGCCGAGGTCGCGCAGGGTGGTGAAGCCGGCCAT
>Ga0068860_100003157_pt1 | contig 17012 bp, 15 predicted proteins | sample KBSSwiS32_FD_66597 | JGI IMG/M metagenome (GOLD analysis project Ga0068860, IMG submission 66597) | Switchgrass rhizosphere microbial communities from Kellogg Biological Station, Michigan, USA - KBS Switchgrass S3-2 | ecosystem: Host-associated > Plants > Roots > Rhizosphere > Soil ... | reverse complement strand
CCGGTGTCGCTGATCGGCACGTTCTCGATCATGTACCTGGCCGGCTTCAGTCTCGACATCCTGTCGCTGATGGCGCTGACCGTGGCGACCGGCTTCGTCGTCGACGACGCGGTGGTCGTGCTCGAGAACATTTCGCGGCACATGGAAGCCGGCATGCCGCGCCTGCAGGCGGTGCTGACCGGCGCGCGCGAGGTCGGCTTCACCGTGCTGTCGATGAGCCTGTCGCTGATCGCCGTGTTCATTCCGATCCTGCTGATGGGCGGCATCGTCGGCCGCTACTTCCGCGAATTCGCGATCACGCTGTCGGTCGCGATCGTGGTTTCGCTGCTGGTGTCGCTGACGACGACGCCGATGATGTGCGCGCGCGTTCTGCGCCACGAACCCGACCGGCCGCGCGGCCGCCTGTACCAGTGGAGCGAGCGTGCGTTCGGCACGGCGCTGCGCGTCTACGAGCGCACGCTGCGCTGGGCCCTTGGCCAGCCGCTGCTGATGATGTTCATCCTGCTGGTCACGGTCTGCCTCAACGTCTGGCTGTACGTCCAGGTGCCGAAGGGATTCTTCCCGACCGAGGACACCGGCGTACTGGTCGGCGGCGTGCAGGCGGACCAGAGCATCTCGTTTCAGCTGATGTCGCAGAAGATGAAGGACTTCATGAAGATCGTCAAAAGCGATCCGGCCGTGCAGAACGTCGCCGGCTTCACCGGCGGCGGCCAGCGCAACGGCGGCTTCATGTTCGTCGCGCTGAAACCGCTGGCCGACCGCGGCATTGCGGCCGACGCGGTCGTCAGCCGCCTGCGGCCGAAGCTCAGCGAGGTCCCCGGCGCGCAGCTGTTCCTGTCGCCGGCGCAGGATATCCGCGTCGGCGGGCGGCAGAGCAACTCGACCTACCAGTACACGCTGCAGAGCGACAGCCTCGACGACCTGCGCGCCTGGGGCGACAAGATCCGCGAGGCATTTTCGAACATGCCCGAACTCGCCGACGTCAATTCCGATCAGGCGGCCAAGGGCCTCGAGACGCAGCTGAACTTCGATCGTGCGACCGCGGCCCGCCTCGGCATCACGACCCAGGCGATCGACAGCGCGCTGAACGATGCCTTCAGCCAGCGCAATGCCTCGACGATCTACGCGCCGCTGAACCAGTACTACGTGATCATGGAGGTCGCGCCGGCGTTCCTGCAGAGTCCGGAGTCGCTGAAGGACATCTACGTGCAGAGCAAGTCGGGCCGGATGGTGCCGCTGATGTCGTTCGCGACTTATGGCCTCGGCACGACGCCGCTCGCAGTCAATCACCAGGGCCAGTTCGTGTCGACGACGATTTCGTTCAACCTCGCCGACGGTATAAGCCTCGGCGAAGCATCAGACGCGATTGCGCGGACAATGTCGCGGCTCGGCGTGCCGGCAACGATCCACGGCGGCTTCGCCGGCAACGCCAATGCATTCCAGCAGGGCCAGGCCAGCCAGCCGTGGCTGATCCTCGCCGCGCTGCTGGCCATTTACATCGTGCTCGGCGTGCTCTATGAAAGTTACGTGCATCCGCTTACGATCCTGTCGACCCTGCCCTCGGCCGGCGTCGGCGCGATCCTCGCGCTGCTGGCTTGCCGCACGCAGTTCACCGTGATCGCATTCATCGGCGTGATCCTGCTGATCGGCATCGTCAAGAAGAACGCGATCATGATGATCGACTTCGCGCTCGACGCCGAGCGCAACCAGAAGCTCAGCGCGCACGATGCGGTATTCCAGGCCTGCACGCTGCGCTTCCGGCCGATCATGATGACGACGATGGCGGCGATGCTCGGCGCGCTGCCGCTCGCGATCGGCTTCGGCGAAGGCAGCGAGATGCGCCGCCCGCTCGGCATCTCGATCGTCGGCGGCCTGCTGGTCAGCCAGCTGCTGACCTTGTACACGACACCGGTCGTGTACCTGTATCTCGAACGTTTCCGCCTCTGGTGCAAGGCGAAGTGGCAGGGTTTTTACGGTGATCGGCAAGATATCGCTCATGGAGCGGCGACATGAGCTCGCGCAGCAATAGCAGGATTGGCGACCGCGTCGTCATCACGGCGTTGGCCGTTGCGCTCGCCGCGTGTGCCGCCGGCCCGGATTACCGCAAGCCTGAACTTGCGGCGCCGGCCGCGTACAAGGAAAACGCCGACTGGCACGCATCGGATTGGAACCGGGCAGCGCCGGGCGACGCTTTGAAGCGCGGCGCGTGGTGGCAGATCTTCGGCGATCCGTCGCTCGACGAACTCGAGCGGCAGATCGACGTGTCGAACCAGAGCCTGAAGCAGGCCGAAGCGCAGTATCGCCAGGCCAGCGCACTGGTCAGCGCGGCGCGCGCGAATTACTTCCCGACGCTGGCCGTCAGCGCGTCGGCCACGCGTTCCGGCCGCTTCGGCAGCGGCAGCATCGTCTCGGGCGGCACGGTCATCGGCGGAAGCGACAGCAGCGATTCGAGTTCTTCGCATCCGAGCAATACGTTTTCACTGCCGTTCACGGCGAGCTGGGAACCGGACCTGTGGGGCCGCGTGCGGCGCACCGTCGAAGGCGACGTGGCGAATGCGCAGGCCAGCGAGGCGACGCTCGAGTCGACGCGTCTGAGCCTGCATGCGGAACTGGCGACGACTTACTTCCAGTTGCGCGTCGTCGACGAGCAGAAGCGCCTGCTCGACGACACCGTGGCCGCCTATCGAAAATCGCTGCAGCTGACCCAGAACCAGTACAACGTCGGTGTCGCCGCCAGGGCCGACGTCGTCCAGGCCGATACGCAGCTCAAGGCGGCACAGGTGCAGGCGATCGATCTCGGCATCTCGCGCGCACAGTTCGAGCACGCGATCGCCGTGCTGATCGGCAACGCGCCGGCCGACTTCGCGTTGCCGGCGGCGGCATTGAACGTCGCGCCGCCGGCGATCCCGGTCGACGTGCCGGGTACATTGCTTGAGCGCCGCCCCGACATCGCCGTCGCCGAACGTCAGGCGGCCGCTGCGAATGCGCAGATCGGCGTCGCGACGGCTGCATTCTTTCCGAACCTGTCGCTGTCGGCGACGGCCGGTTTTCAGAGCTCGAGCTTCTCGAAGTGGCTGACCGCGCCGAGCCGGTTCTGGTCGCTCGGACCGCAGCTCGCCGAAACGATCCTCGACGGCGGCGCGCGCGAGGCGCAGGTCGCGCAGGCGCGTGCCGGCTTCGATGCCGCCGCGGCGAACTACCGCCAGGTCGCGCTCGCCGCGTTCCAGAATGTCGAGGACAACCTCGCCGCGCTGCGCATCCTCGAAGCCGAAGCAGCCGCCCAGGCCGATGCCGTCAAGTCGGCCGAGACCGCGCTGACGATCGCGCTGAACCAGTATCGCGCCGGCATCGTCAGCTACCTCAACGTGGTGACGGCGCAGGCGACCGCCTACAGCAACGAGCGCAACGCGCTGAACATCCTTGGCAACCGGCTGACCTCGAGCGTCGCGCTGGTCAAGGCGCTCGGCGGGGGCTGGCAGGCCGCGGATCTGCCGCCGGCCGATGCGATCGACCGCCGTTCGCAGGCGCCAGGCGCGGCAGGTCACTGAGCAGTTCGTGAGCCGCGCATCGCCGCGGCCCAAATTCGTGCGGCCTTGTCCGCCTGTCGGGTCGCCCGTTCTGCGCCGCGATTCAGCCGCGCCCGAAACGGCGCGCCGACTTCTCGAGATGCCGCGCACGCTCGATTTCGCGATCGCGCGGCGGTGCGAGCGTCACCAGCGAGTGGATCAGATCGCGCGCTGCGTCGGTCACCTGTTCGACGGCGCGGTTGAACGCCGCTTCGTTCGCTTTCGACGGCGCGTTGAAGCCGCTGAGCTTGCGCACGAACTGCAGCGCGGACGCGACGATTTCGTCATCGGTCGCTGGCGGTTCGAAATTGAACAGGGTCTTGATGTTTCTGCACATGGCGTTCACTTCGTTGCGGAAAGTCCGTTCGGTCGGATTGTAATGCGCAGCCGGGCGCAGGGCGATGGCGAGCGGCCGGCTGATACTGATCCGCCGGCCCCTCCATGGGCCGGGGCTGCAGCCTGAGGACAACGCACAATTTGATGGTCTGCTCAGTGACTGTGGCGGTCAGCGGTATTTGTGCACGAGCCGGACCAGCGTGTTCCAGTTGCGCGTCGTTGCCGGCACGCCGAGCAGTTTCTCGAGCAACGCATTCGGACTGCCCGGGCTCCTGCCGACCTTGCGGCTGAGACTCAGCGCTTCTCCTTGCGTAAATCCGAGGACCTCGACGTCGCGGCGCGGCGAATGCACGGGCGCAGTCGGAATTGCGGCTGCCGGATGCAGGAACGTCACGCAGCATTCGTGGACGGCGTTGCGGTCGACTTGCGCGAACGGATCGGAAACGACGAGGTCGGCGATATGTTCGAGCGTGCGCACGAATGCCGGCTCGACCAGCCCGCACGCCGCGGCGAGACGCTTGCGCGCCGCCGCCAGCAGGCGCTGCGGGTTGGCTCGGCCGGCACACGAGAACACGAGCGTGCCGTTGGTCAGGAACGAGGTCGCCTCGCTGGCGCCGGCGTCGAGGAAGGCCTGCTCGAATTGCTGCCGGGTCGGGGAGCGCGGGCGGCCGAGATTCAGATTGCGGAAGAACGCCACATGCCGCGCCGGAACGGTGCGGCCCAAGCGCGGGACGGGTGCGCGGTCACCACGGCGGGCGCGCAGCGGCGCCGATCGACGGTCCGACCGTGCCATCACTGCAGAACGAACGGCCCGGCGGACATCGACGCCACGCAGGACCGATCGATCGCCGCTGCCGATCGATCGGCGACGAATTGCAGGATGATCGCGTCGAGACATGTGTCCATGCCGGACATCCCTTCGAGCACATGCCCGCCGTGCGGCACGACGATCTGCGTCGAGCGTGGAAATTTCGCCGCGACCTGGGCCGTCCAGTCCGGCGGCGTCACCGGATCGAACGCTCCCGAAATGAACAGGACCGGCACATCGGATTGCGGTTGATCGAACAAGCGCGGATCGCTCGCTGCCGCCGGCCAATGCGCACAGGCGTCGCGCTGGCGCTGCAGCCGATACGCGCCGAACACGGTCGTGCGCGCCTCGGCAATGGCCTGTTCGACGTCCATCCGCGCCATGCTTTCCGAGCAGGTGATCGACAGGTACAGGCCGTCCGCAAACGGCCGCGTCGCTGCCTCGGAAGGCCTCGGGTCGGACAGCGCCGCAGAGTGGATCTGCAGCGGCACGCGCCGGGCTGTCGCCGGCAGATAGAGCTGCGTCCGGAGACGCTCGAGGAACAGGTCGCGTGCCTGCTGATCCAGCCGGGCTGCGGCTTGGTCCAGATCGGCAGACAGGTGCGGAAAACGTTCCGCACACTGCGCATCGCGCCGGCATGCATCGAGCAACAGTTGCAGGCCGCGGGCGCCGGCAGTGGCGTGATGGCGCGGTGGCGTTCGATCGGCACTGACGGTTCCGGTCATCACGGCGGTTCGCACGCGCTGCGGATAGTCGGCAATGTAACGCAACGCCAGCGTCGTTCCGTACGACAACGCGTTGAGATCGATCCTGTCGTAGCCGAGGGCTGCGCGCACGGCGTCCAGATCGCGTGCCGCGGCCGCAGTCGTGTACTGGCGAAGATCGGCGTTCGCCGACAGCGCTGCTGCGCACGTTGCGACCAGGTCGGGCGGATACAGTGGCGCGGCCGGATCGGCTTTCGCATTCGTCTCGATCGCCGCGCAGCGCAGCGGGTTGGACGCTCCCGTGCCGCGCATGTCGACCAGCACGACATCGCGGAAGCGCCGGTACGCAGCGCCATCGCCCGCGTAAAAGTCCGCCGATTCGGTCACCGCGAAGCCCGGGCCGCCTTCGAGATCGAATTGCGCGCCTTTCTGCGGGGCCGGCTCGAGCGACGCGAAGACGATGACATTCAAGTCGATATGCCGGCCGTCGGGCAGTGAATGGTTTTCCGGGACGGAAACCGTTCCACAGTGCGCTGCGGCTTCGGCGAGCGCCGGCGCGCAGGGCTTGGTGACGAATGAGAACGTCGCCGACGTGCCGTTGCGGACGCCGTGGCAGCTGGCGACCGCGAGCAAGCCGGGCAGAAGCAGCATTCGCGCTCGCCGGACGGCGCGCACATGCGCGAACAGGGAAGACAGGGTCTTTCCGGTCATCGTCATGGACGGATGCTCTCCTCGGCGTCGGTCATCGGTGCGTCCCGAGCCGCGCCAGCAGCAGCGGCATCAGTGCGAACAGCACGAGCATCGCGAGATAGGCCGAACCGGAAACCGGGTCGCGGCCGGCGACATACTGCCCAATCGAACGCCCCTCGAGCCCGACCGCCAGCAGCAACTCCGCACCGAGCAGCAGCGCCAGCGCCGCAGAGCCAACCGCGAGCCGGGCTCCGCTGCCGACCGGCAGATCGAAGCGGCGCGCAACGCTGCGTGCGGCCAGCACGGTCACGACGAGCATCAGGGGCATTTCGAGCAGTTCGGCGCTGCGAACCCCGAGCCGCGGGACCACCAGAGTCACGCGTAGCACGCCGAGAACGAAGCCGGCACCGAAGGTCAGGGCAAAGTAGAGGGCGGCGGCTTTGAGCAGCTTGCTCATCTGACGATGATTCCGTATTCACGATCGGCATCGCGCTGCGCGAGAACCCGCATCGGCTCGCCTCGTCAGCCGGGTGCAGTATCACGCCGCGGCCCGACGCCCGCAAACAACGCAGCGCAGAGCCGCAGGCCCGGCATGCCGGGGCGACGCGTTCCACGCGAATCAGGCCTCCGGCGTGCCGGTGTCCACCACGCCGTTGATCAGTTCCGCTCGCGCCGCGCTGGCCAATGCCTGGTACTTGCTGCGGAACGAATCGAGCATGTCCCCTTCGAGTTCCTCGAGATCCATCAGTGCATTGTGCGCGCCTTGCGTCGCGCGAATGATTTCGTCCAGCTTCAGATGAATCGCCTCGGTGTCGCGGTTCTGCGTATTCTGGATCAGGAACACCATCAGGAACGTGACGATCGTCGTTCCGGTGTTGATGACCAGTTGCCAGGTATCGCTGAAATGGAAGATCGGTCCGGTGACGATCCAGATCACGATGACCAGTACGGCCAGGACGAACACTCTCGGCCGACCACAATAGCGGGCGGCGGTCTTGGCGAACTGCGAGTACCAGGCGGTGGTGCGCATTGCGGTTCTCCTGCGAAGTCCGGGTATCGCCGCGTGCCGCACGATCGGCAGCGGGGCGTCTGGGATCAGGCGTGGTGGCGCCGGACGGCAGCCGCGCAAGTCTGGCGTTGCCCTGCATCGGAAAGCGCAGGCAACATTTTCACGCAATCCGGCGGCGCTGCAAGCGCGCTCGCGCCGCGCCGAGCAGTGCGCGCGAGTAGAGCTTGTGGAAACCGAGCAGCGTGCCGAACGCAAAACCGAGGCCGGCGCGGTCGCCGCCCGCGCCGTGGCGCGGCACGACGGCCGATCCGAACAGCAGCTGCGTTCCCGGCACGCCGTCCACCTGCGCTGCGGCGGTCATCAGCCACGATCGCGTGCGGCCGGTGAAGTCGCACAGCAGCAGTTGATCGGTCGCGCGTGCTTCGACCGTCCAGGCTGCGAACGAATCGGTGAGAGAATCCGCGAGCAGCGCCGCCTGCGCGTCGGTGGACGGCTTGACACACAGCCATTTCAAGATGAGCCGCTCGAGGCGGAACAGCCAGGTCGTGTAGAACGCCGCGACGAATTCGGCATGCGCGACCGGCCGGTCGATGTCCGCCGCGTAACAGTCGAGATACGCGCCGGCGTGGGCGAGATTCTGCAGAAGCGCCTGTGGCGGCAGCGGGCAACGTCGGACCGGCGACATGGCAGCGCTGCGCGGTCAGCCGCGCAGCAATGCGAGCAGCAGCAGGATGATTCCCGCCGTTGCGACATTCCAGGCCAGCGACCTGACCAGTGGAATGCCCGCAGCGTAGAGGGGCAGGTAGACGATCCGGCCGGCGAGGTAAAGTCCAGCGCCCCAGGCCGAGAGCGTCCCGCTTCGGCCGCTCACGATGACGGCGATCATCAGCGCGGCGAACAACGCAAATGTTTCCTGGAAATTGCTTTGCGCACGTGCGAGGCGGCCCGCGATGCCGGTCAGCGCTGCGACCGGCTCGTCGCGCGGTCCGGCGGCCCAACGGTAGCCGCGCTGCCGGCTGCTCGAATGGGCTGCGAGCAGAATGTGGATGAGGCCGAGCAGGGCGCTGTAGGCGAGCATCTGCGACTCGAAAGGCACCACGGGGACCTCAGCGCGGCATGCGCGACCCGAGTGTCACGCTGCGCGAGCATAGCGCAACGCCCGCGACTGCGGCCGACCGGCGTTTCCGCCGGCTTCATTCGAACGCTGCGGCGAAGATCGTGCCGGCGTTGATTTCGACGTGATCGAAATGACAGAAACTGTCGCCGGCGGCGGCGTCCTTCGAGCGAATGTGCTCGAGGAATACTGCCGCGGCCTCGATGCCATCGGGCAGCGTGCCGCCGGCCGCGAGACTCTCGAAGGTTCCGTCGTTGCGCGTATTGGCGATCAGGTTTTCCTGCACGATCGGGGTGCCATCGACACAATCGGGATTGGCGATGAAGTCGACGCGGATGCGGCAGCTGTTGCCGGACTGCAGCGCCGAGGCGACGCGCACGGCGATGGCAAAATCGGCCGCGGCGAACGGCACGCATTGCTTCCAGCCGTCGCGACGCGCGCCGGCGAAGACATTGCCGGCGCGCGCGCTGCCGGGGGCGGGATCGCCGCTCGTCGAATCCCAGTCGACGATGCCGCCGCTGCCGGCATCGAGCACGAAGGCCCAATGAGCGGCATCCGTATCGAAATCGGCGTTGACCACCTGCGCGCCGACGGGCAGGGCTGCAGCGGCCATCACCACTGCGGCAACCAGAATCCGGATCCGCATGCGCGCTCCTTTTCTTCGTCGCTGATCCGCAATGATAACTGCAGCCGTTCGCCGCCAGGCTGAACGGGTTCCGCCGGAGCGGGAGGCGGCAGGCGTCTGCGCGGAGATATCGCAAGCGATGCGAAAAGACGCTTCAGGCCAGCGGCAGCAGGATCTCGACTTCGAGGCCGCCGCCTTCGGCGTTGGACGCGTGGATGCGGCCGCCCTGACGTTCGACTGCGCGCTTGGCGATCGCGAGGCCCAGACCGCTGCCGCCGCTCTTGCGCTGGCGCGCGCTATCGGTGCGGTAGTACGGTTCGAAAATGCGCACGCAGTCGCCTTCGGCGACCCCGGGCCCGCAATCGCGCACGCGCAGGCGGGCCTGGTCGGCCAGCTGGTCGAGGCGGATGCTGACCGTCGTGTCGGGCAGCGTGTACTTCACCGCGTTGCGCACGACGTTCTCGATCGCGCTGGTCAGCAGGTCGGCCTCGGCGCGGACCGCCAGCGGAGAACTCTGCGCGATGTGCAGCGCGCACGGCCGTGCCTGTGCCTCGAAGGCCGCGTCGCCGGCGACATCGGCGATCAGCACGTCGAGCGCGACATTTTCGACCTTCGACGGCGGTGTCGTCTCCATCCGGCTGAGCTGGATCGCCTGCGCGATCATTTCTTCGAGGCGCTCGGCCTCGCACTCGATGCGGTCGAGCTGCTTGCCGGCATCGCCGCCGCTGACCTGCGCGCGGGCCAGCTCGAGCGCCACACGCAGCCGCGACAGCGGCGAGCGCATCTCGTGGGATACGTCGCGGATCAGCCGGCGCTGGCCCTCGACCAGGTCGCGCAGCCGCGCCGTCATCTGGTCGAACTCGTGGGCGAGGGCCAGGATTTCGGCACTGCGGCCGAACTTCAGGTCGCCGACGCGTGCCGACAGATCGCCGCGCGCGACACGGCGCGCACTGGCGCGGATGCGCGACAGCGGCAGCGTGATGTAGGCGGCGAGCAGCAGCGAGATGCACGCGCTGATCGCCATCGCGATGCCGACGTGTGCCCAGAACGTGGCCTGGTGCCGGTACAGCAGGCGCAAAATGCGCGATCCCTCGAAACGCGCAACGGCGGTGTAGTGGGCACCGTCCGGTGCGGTCAGATTGCGCAGGCGCATGCGATTGGCCGACAGGCCCTGGTCGTCGGCGACTGGATGCATCGCCGCCGCAAGCACGGCGTCCGGCACGTCGCGGCCGAGCAGGTCGTTGTGCGCGGCGTCGAGCACGTAGACCGAGACGCGGCCGAAATCGAGCTGCTGGCCGAGCGTCTTGCGCAGCCCGTCGACGCCCTCGTCGCGCAGCGCGTGGGCGACGCTGCGCAGATGTTCGTTCAGCACCGACTCGAGGCGGGTGATGCCGAGGCCGGGAATCTTCTCGTTTTCGAAATTGTTCGAAGTGAACCAGGCGATCGTCAGGATCAGCACGACGCTGGCCGCCCAGAACAGCGCGAAGATGCGCCAGAACAGCTGCCGCATGGCCTATCCCTCTTTGACGACGCGGAACAGGTAGCCGCCGCGGTGGATCGTGTTGATCAGCGACTCGCCGTCGGCAGCCGGCCCGAGCTTGCGGCGCAATTTGGAAATGTGCACATCGATGCTGCGGTCGAACGGACCGAGCGGCCGGCCGAGCACGGCCTGCGACAGGGTGTCCTTGCTGACCACCCGCCCGGCGTCGCGCATCAATGCGGCGAGGATGTTGAACTCGGTGCCGGTCAGCACGACCGGCTCGCCGCGCAGCGTCACGCTGCGCGACGCGGCGCGCAGCGACACCGGGCCGATGCTCAGGTCGTCGAGCCGTGCGCCGTCGCTGTCGCCGCGCGTGCGGCGCAGGATCGCGCGCAGGCGCGCGGCGATCTCGCGCGGATTGCACGGCTTCGGCACGTAATCGTCGGCCCCAAGTTCGAGGCCGAGGATGCGGTCGATGTCCTCGCCGAGCGCAGTCAGCATCAGGATCGGCAGGTGCGAATTGCGGCGCAGGTCGCGCAGCACGTCGAGGCCGGAGCGGTGCGGCAGCATCACGTCGAGGATCAGCGCGTCGTAGCCGCCTTCGGCGGCGAGGCGCAGCGCGTTCTCGCCGTCATGGGCGATGTCGACGGTGAAGCCTTCACGAACGAGGAAGTCGGCCAGCAGCTGGCACAGCTCCTCGTCGTCGTCGGCGAGCAGGATCTTCGCGTCGCTCATCTCGTTGAATTCTTTCAGGAAGGACAGTTTACGCAGGCGCGCCGCCGTTGTCGCGCCGCCGCCCCTCTGTTTGCAAGCGCTTACGTTTCCTTACCAGCGTTTGCCGCCGCCCGGTCGGCGCCGGCCGCTCAGGTGCGTTTGGCAGTGCAGGTTGCAGGCGAGAACGTACCCGATGTGCAAATGGCGAGCACAATTTTTCTTCGTTCTCGCGCTGTCGGCGACGCAGTGCGGTTGGGCCGAATCCGCGCAGGATTTCAGCGGCGACTGGGTCGCCCTCGGCGCCGACAAGGACCGATCGACGGCCGGCAGCGACGCAGCCGCCTCGCCAAGCCGTCGCGGCGGGCACGGGACGGGCGGCGGCGGAATCGGTGGCGGACACGGCGGCAGCATGGGTGGCGGCCATCGCCACGCGCCCGATGCGGCGGCCGACGCGCCGTCCGGCGGCGCGTCCCCGACGGCGTTCGCGACACCGGTGCGCAGCAGTGCGCGGGCGCTGACGATTCGCCAATCCGACGTGGTCTTCGACATCGCTGCCGAAGGCGGCAAGCGAACGGCCTATCGTTTCGACAACCGCAACAACTACGGCGCGGCGTACGGCGGCACGGTCACGCTGACCTGGGCCGCACCGGAAATGGTGATCGAAACGCACCCGGATGCCGGCGGCAGCATCGAGGAGCACTATTGGCTAGCCGACGACGGTCGCAAGCTCGTGCTGCGCACGCGTGAACAACGCGTCGGCGCCGACGCCGTGCGCGAACAGACGCGCACGTTCGTGCGCAGGGGCGCGCAGCAAGCCGTGACGACGTCAACCTTGCCGTAGTCGCGGCGGTTGCCGCGAGAAAATCCGAGCGGCCTATTCCTCGACGGTGACCGTGCGCAGCGGACCGGCTGCGGCTGCACCGGCATCGCCGCTGCTGTGCGCGGCGGACAGCTTCTTCATCAACGGCAGCAGCACGAATGCGAGCACCGTGCCGCCGACGGCGAGGAAGCCGAGCTGGTTGAACAGCTTCGTGTAGACCGGCAGGCTCTGCAGCGGATCGGTGATGTCCTGCGGAATGCTGGCCAGGTTCGCGACCTTGCTGGCGACATACTGCGAAATGCCGACGGCGACGAAGTACGCGCCCATCATGAAACCGCCCATGCGCGCCGGCACGTAGCGCGCGATCATCGCCAGGCCCAGGCCGCTGACCAGCAGTTCGCCGAGCGAATAGAAGCCGTAGCCCCAGACCATGTACCACGACGACACCTTGCCGTCGACCGCGGTGCCGCCGCTCATGCCGAAGATGAAGAAGCCGACCGCGACGACGACGAATCCGAGCGCGAATTTCGCGGCGATCGGCAGGTCGCGCCCGGTCTTGCCGAAGTGCGTATACGCCCAGGCCAGCAGCGGCGACAGCAGCATGATCCAGATCGGGTTGAGCGCCTGGTACTGGCCCGGCGACCAGGTCACGTCGGCCACCAGCAGGTTCTGCTTCCATTCGACGTTGTGCAGGGCGAACAGGGTCAGGGACGTGGACATCTGTCCGTAGAAGATGAAGAACAGCAGGGTCTCGACGACCAGCACGAGCGCGGCGATCAGTCCGGCGCGTTCGCTGCGTGTGCCGTTGACGATCATGTACAGGAAGATTCCCAGGACGATCGCGCCAGCCAGATACACGCAGAAGCGCGCGACGTTGAGATCCTGGACGATGAAGGCGACCAGGAAGATCGAGCCGAATCCGACCGCGAGGACCATTCCGAGCCGGTCCCAGCGCACCGGCTTCTCGTCGGGCGGCGAGCCGATGCCCTCGAGCGTGCGGATCATCAGGATGTAGTTGACCATACCGAGCACGAGGCCGGCGCAGCAGACCGCGAAGCCGGCGTGCCAGCCCCAGTGGTCCTTGATCAGCGGCGTCGCGATCATCGACACGGTGGAGCCGACGTTGACCGCCATGTAGTACAGCGTGAACGCACTGTCGATCTTCGCATCGTCGCCCTCGTAGATGCGCCGGACCATGTTCGCCGCGTTCGCCTTGAACAACCCATTGCCGACGACGATCACGCCCATCGCGGCGTACATCAGGTACAGGTTGTCGCTCGGCACCGACAGCAGCAGGTAGCCGGTCGCCAGAATCGCCGCGCCGATCGGCATGGTGCGCCGTGTGCCCAGAACCTGGTCGCCGATCCAGCCGCCGATCGCCGGCGCCGCGTAGACCAGCGCCGTGAAGGCGCCCCAGATCAGGTTGGCCTTCGAGTCGGCAAAACCGACCTTCTCGACCATGAACAGGACGAGGATCGCGGCCATGCCGTAGTAGCCGAACCGTTCCCACAGTTCGATCAGGAAGATCGTCGAGAACGAGCGGGTCTGGGACACGGTACGGACTGGAGTCGACATGTCGGGGCGCGCGCAAATTGAGAGGCGGCAAGCCTAGCGCATCGCCGCGCCAGGCGCTTGCCGCACTGCGGCGCGGCGCCGAGTCTGGACGTCAGGAAATCTGAAAGTCTGAAAATCTGAAAGTCATGAAGATGAACCGCGAAGGCCCGAAGAACACGAAGGTTCACGAAGAAAAGCAGGAAGATTCGGACGCATATCGGCCAGCAGCGCCTCTCGCGCTGGAACAGGCCGGGAGAGCCGGTGACACGGTGGCTGGAGTTTTGACCCGGGCCGCCACGACACCGAAAGGGAAAGCATGGCGGTCAGAACACCGCGCCGAATCTGCTTCCTTATTCCTCTCTTCCTTCTTGGCTTCCTTCGTGTCCTTCGTGCCTTCGTGGTTCCTCTTCGATCGTCAGGGAACGATGGCGATGACGCGGGCCGGAAAGCCGACCCCGCCCTCCGGTTTCGCCCAGGTCACCATGACGAGGCCGCCGGCCTCGGGAACCTGATCGAGGTTCGCGAGCAGTTCGATCTGGTAATGGTTGGTCTTGAGGATGTACGACTCGAGCGAATAGTCATCCTTCGTCGTCGCGAGCCCGGGGTCGGTATCGGTCGTTTCGTGACCCGAGGCCGTGATCTGCCGTTCCTCGTAAAGCAGCTTGAGCACCGGCATGCTCCATCCGGGGTAGTGCGCGACGCCGGCCGCATCCTTGTTCGCCAGCGCGGCATCGTCCGGCCAGCGTTTCGACCAGTCGGTGCGCATCGCCACGAACGCACCGGCAGGTATCCGGCCGTGGCGTTTTTCCCAGTCGGCGATGTCGCCAAGGCTCAGCACGTAGTCGGGATTCGCGGCCGCCTTCGCGTGCACGTCGAGCACGACCAGCGGCAGCAGCATCTCCTTCGGGTCGATCGTGTCGAGCGTGCGCAGGCCATCGTGGAAATGCGCGGGCGGATCGACATGCGTACCCCACTGGCCGACGTGCGTGTATTCGTCGATGCGGAAACCGTCCTTGGCATACGTGTACAAGGTGCGGACGCGCTCGTCCGGGTCGCCTTTCCAGTGCGGAATTCCCGGCGCGAACACGTGGGTCAGATCGACGAAGCGTTGCGACTTCAAGACCGCATAGGCCTGCGCGAGCGAGGGCGCGGCTCCGGCGTCTGCCGTCACGGCCGCGGTCGCGACGACAGCGCCGAGCAGCGCGCCGATGGACAAGCGAAGGCGGTTACGCATGGTCAGGCTCCTCGTCGGTTCAAAATCGAATGACGGCTCAGGCCGCCGGCATCAGCAACAGCAGCAGCGCGCCGAGCACAATGCGGTAGATCGCAAACGCGGTGAAGCGGTGCGTGCGGATGTAGCCGAGCAGCCACTTGACCGCCGCGAACGCGGTGACCGTCGAGACGAAGAACGCGATGCCGAGTGCGCTCCAGTCCTCATGCCCGCCGCCGGCCTTGGTTGCCTTGAGCAGTTCATAGCCCGAGGCTGCGAACATGGTCGGAATGCCGACCAGGAACGCGAACTCGGTGGCGGCCGCGCGGTTGCTCGTGCCGGCCAGCATCGCGACGAAGATCGTCGCCGCCGAGCGCGACGTACCGGGAAAGACCGCGGCGACGACCTGGGCCAGACCGACCAGAACGGCGACGGTCCAGCTCACTTCGGTGTTGTCGGCACGTTGCTGCGCGAAGTACTCGGCAACGAGCATCCAGACGCCGCCGATCACGAATGCCCAGGCCACCGGCGTCATCGTTTCCGGCAACTTGAAGCCGAGCCGGGTCACGACGAAGCCGAGCAGCGCGGTGATCGCGAACGCGACGGTCAGCTTCAGCGCGTAGTCGCGTGCCTGCACCCGGCCCAGTCCGGTCGCGAGCTGCCAGAGGCGGCGGCGGTAAAGCAGGGTCACGGCGAGAATCGCGCCGGCCTGGATCACGACGTTGAACACGTCCGAGCGCGCACCGAGCCAGTGTTCGGCGACGAGCAGGTGTCCGGTGCTGGAAATGGGCAGGAATTCGGTAATGCCTTCGATCAGGCCGAGCAGAACCGCAGACAGGGCTTCGGACATGGACGTAAACGCTTTCCGGACGAGTGCTGCCTCGGATTTAACGCGGATACGCCATGACAAATCAACCGTTTGCGCGGGTCCGGCGTGGACCGGTGCCCATGCCTTGCGGCGCACGCAGTTGCGGCGTGTGTTATGGCATCATACGCGACCCTTTCAGCCCAATCCCCCGCCGGAAACATGCTGATTTTCGAGATCTCCCAGCCGGGCCGCACGGCCGCGGCCCAGCTTCCCGCCGCGATCGAGACGCCGGCCGACCTGCCCGAGCAGCTTCGCCGCAAGACGCCGATCGGCCTGCCCGAGGTGTCCGAACTGCAGGCGCTGCGCCATTACACGAATCTGTCGCGCAAGAACTTCTCGATCGACACGCAGTTCTATCCGCTCGGCTCTTGCACGATGAAGTACAACCCGCGCGCCTGCAATTCGCTGGCGATGCTCGACGGCTTCCTGGCGCGCCACCCTTATGCGCCGGATTCGCTGTCGCAGGGTTTCCTGTCGTGCATGCACGAGCTGCAGGAGATTCTCGCCGACGTCACCGGCATGAAGGGCGGCGTGTCGCTCGCGCCGATGGCTGGCGCGCAGGGCGAATTCGCCGGCGTGGCGATGATCATGGCCTACCACAAGCATCGCGGCGACCTCGCGCGCACCGAGATCATCGTGCCGGACGCCGCGCACGGGACGAATCCGGCCACCGCAACGATGTGCGGCTGCACCGTGCGCGAGATCCCCACGCAGAGCGACGGTGACATCGACGTCGAAGCGCTGAAGAAGGTGCTCGGCCCCACCACGGCCGGCATCATGCTGACCAATCCGTCGACGATCGGCGTGTTCGAACGCCGTATTGTGGAAATTGCCAAATTGGTACACGAAGCCGGCGGCCTGCTCTACTACGACGGCGCGAATCTCAACGCGATCCTCGGCAAGGTGCGGCCGGGCGACATGGGTTTCGACGCGATCCACATGAACCTGCACAAGACCTTCTCGACGCCGCACGGCGGCGGCGGCCCCGGCGCGGGTGCCGTCGGCGTGTCCGAGCGGCTCCGTCCATTCCTTCCCATTCCCATGGTTGGCAGGAGCGAAGACGGCAGCTTCCACTGGCTGCGCAAGAAGGACTGCCCGCTGACCATCGGCCGCCTGTCGACGTTCGCCGGCAACGCCGGCGTGCTGCTGCGCGCTTACATCTATGCGCGCCTGCTCGGCCGCGAAGGCATGTCGCGCGTCGCCGAGTACGCCACGCTCAACGCCAACTATCTGGCCAGGCGCCTGGCCGCGAAAGGCTTCGACCTGGCTTATCCGAAGCGCCGCGCGAGCCACGAGTTCATCGTCACCGTCGCCCGGCAGAAGAAGGAAAACGGCATCACTGCGCTCGATTTCTCCAAGAGCCTGATCGACCGCGGCATCCACGCGCCGACCAACTATTTCCCGCTGCTGGTCCCGGAATGCCTGCTGATCGAACCGACCGAAACCGAGAGCAAGGAAACGCTCGACGAATTCGTCGAGGTGATGGGCGAGCTGCTCGTGCTGTCGCGCGAGAA
>Ga0068860_100003150_pt1 | contig 17051 bp, 12 predicted proteins | sample KBSSwiS32_FD_66597 | JGI IMG/M metagenome (GOLD analysis project Ga0068860, IMG submission 66597) | Switchgrass rhizosphere microbial communities from Kellogg Biological Station, Michigan, USA - KBS Switchgrass S3-2 | ecosystem: Host-associated > Plants > Roots > Rhizosphere > Soil ... | reverse complement strand
ACGCACACCGACGACTTCCTGCTCGAGCTCGAGCAGCGCGAGCGCGCCCGCACCGGGCTTTCGGGTCTCAAGCTCGGTTTCAACCGCGTGCAGGGCTTCTACATCGAGATCCCGCGCTCACAGGCCGAGCAGGTCCCCGCCGAATACCTGCGCCGCCAGACGGTCAAGTCCGCCGAGCGCTTCATTACCCCGGAGCTCAAGGGCTTCGAGGATCGGGTGCTCGGCGCGCGCGAGCGCGCCCTCGCCCGCGAGAAGCAGCTCTACGACGAGCTGCTGACGAAGCTGATCGGCGCACTGGGACCGATGCAATCGACCGCCATGGCGCTCGCGGAGATCGACGCGCTCGCCTGTCTGGCCGAGCGCGCTCTGAGCTTGGGCTGGAGCGAGCCCGAACTGGTCGATGAGCCGCGCCTGGCGCTCGAGGGCGCGCGCCACCCGGTGGTTGAGCGCCACAGCGAGACGCCGTTCGTGCCGAACGACCTTGACCTGCACAGCGGCCGGCGCATGCTGGTGATCACCGGACCCAACATGGGCGGCAAGTCCACCTACATGCGCCAGACCGCGCTCATCGTGGTCCTCGCGCACATCGGCAGCTACGTACCGGCCGCGCGCGCCCGCATCGGACCGCTCGATAGGATTTACACGCGGATTGGCGCGGGCGATGACCTGGCCGGGGGCCGCTCCACGTTCATGGTCGAGATGACCGAGACCGCCAACATCCTGCACAACGCCACCGCGCGCAGCCTCGTGCTGATGGACGAGATCGGGCGCGGCACCAGCACCTTCGATGGGCTCTCGCTCGCCTGGGCGGTCGCCCGCCATCTGGCCACCGAGGTGCACGCCTTCACGCTGTTCGCCACGCATTATTTCGAGCTGACGGCGTTGGCAGCCGAGCTCGAGTCGTGCGCGAACGTGCACCTGGATGCGACCGAGCACGGCGATGCGCTGGTGTTCCTGCACGCAGTGCGCGAGGGACCGGCCAACCGTAGCTACGGACTGGCGGTGGCGAAGCTCGCTGGCGTGCCGGTGAGCGTCATCGCGCGGGCCCGGACGTATCTCGCCGAACTGGAAAGCACGCGCGAGGGTGGCGCCCGCCACCCACCCGCAGCGCACACCAACGGGCAGGCGCAACTGCCTTTGCACGCGGCGCCCAACCCGGTCTTGAGCGAGTTGGAGCTCAAGCTCGCGCAGATCGAACCCGACGCGCTCACACCGCGCCAGGCCCTGGCGCTGCTCTATGAACTGAAGGGCCGGCGCCAGAATTAAGGCGCTTTTCGGCATCCGACCCACAGGCGCGGGACGGTGACAAACCGGCTTTTTGAGGTTTTCCGCCTTCCGCCCTAGAATTCTTCGAGACAAGAACTGATCCGGGGGTCGATCCATGAACGCGAAAATAGCGATCCTGTCGCTGGCCTGCGCACTTGCGGTCAGCAGCTGTTCCAAGCAGCCGCAGGCCACGCCTTCTGCCAACAACGCGCCGCCCGCGGCGGACTCGCACGAAGCCATGCCGCACGCGCCCGCGACGATGGCCGACTGGGCGAAGGGAGCGCAGCTGTTCACGGGCCTGGGCGATTTCCACCGCCCGATCACCACCTCTTCGCCCGAGGCGCAAAAGTACTTCGATCAGGGCATGCGCCTCATGTATGCCTTCAATCACGACGAGGCCACGCGCTCCTTCGCGCACGCGGCCGAACTCGATCCGAACTGCGCGGCCTGCTACTGGGGCGTGTCCTATACGGTCGGTCCCAATTACAACCTGCCGGTGCTGGTCGCCGAACGCGCCAAGGTCGCCTACGAAGCCCTCGGGCTGGCGCGCCAGCACCTGTCGGGCGCCTCGCCCGTCGAGCAGGCACTGATCAGCGCCTTGATCACGCGCTATCCAAACGACCAGCCGCTCGATATGAGCGCACTGCCGCCCGTGCTCGAGACCTACGCCGCCGCCATGAAGCAGGTCGCCCGGAAATTTCCGAAGGACCTCGATGTGCAGACTTTGTATGCCGAGTCGCTGATGAACGTGCACGCCTGGAAACTCTGGGGCGCGGATGGGAAACCTGCGCCCAACACCGAGGAAATCGTGGCCACGCTCGAATCCGTCCTGAAGCGCGACCCGCAGCACCCGGGCGCCAATCACTATTACGTCCACACCATCGAGGCTTCTCCCCATCCCGAGAAGGCCACCGCCTCTGCCGAGCGATTGGAGAACCTGATGCCCTCCGCGGGCCACCTCGTCCACATGCCAGCCCACATCATGCAGCGCATCGGGCGTTACGAAGAATCCGCCGAGGCCAACCGCCGCGGCGTGACCGCCGATCTGGCGTACGTGAAGCTCGCGCAGCCGCCTGATTACTATCCGATGTACACCGCCCACAACTATCAGTTCCTGGCCTATTCCGCAGCCATGGAGGGCCGGCGCGCCGAAACTCTGACCGCGGTCGATGACATGCAGAAGATGACGCCGGATGAGATGCTGATGAGCATGCCTGGCGTGGACTGGTATGTCGCCGGCACCTACGCGGCACGCGCGAGGTTTGGCCTTTGGGACGAGCTCCTGGCCATGAAGGCTCCCAATGCCAAGTTGGTCGGATTGACGGGTGGATATTTGTATCACCGCGCGCTGGCCCTCGCCGCCCGCGGCCGCATCGACGAAGCCCGCAGTACGCTGCAGCAGCTGCAGAATCTGATCGCATCGACGCCGGCCGACGCGCCGGCTGGCACCAATACCGTCAAGGATGTGCTCGCCGTCGGCGTGCCGATCATCCAGGCCCGCATCAGCGCGGCCCAGGGACACGCCGATGCGGCGGTGACCTTCTTGCGCCAAGCCGTGCAGGCCGAAGACCATCTGGCCTATAACGAGCCTCGGGACTGGCTCATTCCGACGCGCCAGGTGCTCGGCGCGCAGCTGCTGAAGATGAATCAGCCCGCCGAAGCCGAGACCGTCTACCGCCAAGACCTGAAGCAAAATCCCGCCAACGGCTGGTCGCTTTACGGGCTGAGCGCGGCTCTCAAGGCGCAGGGCAAGAGCAAGGAAGCCGAGCAGACCTCCAAGGAGTTTGCTGCCGCGTGGCAGCGCGCCGATGTCACGCTGACCGCCTCCGCCTACTAGGCGGCAACGGGCGCGGGCGGCGGGAGCGGGCCTAGGACCTTCTCCAGCGCAAGGCCCAGGGACAACAGCTGCTCATCCTGGTCCGGCAGCATGTCAACGCCAAGGCCCACCGGCAGCCCGCCGCGCGTCAGACCTGCGGGCAACACCAGACAGGGCATGCCCACGGCGCTCCCGTGCCCGACATTGCGCGCCAGTGCCTCGTACAGCGGCAGTTTCTTTCCGCGAATTTCCGTCTCGGTGTCCTCACCAATCAACAGCGCGGCTTTGAGCGTCGGTGGGCTGGCCAGTGCCACGACCCGCTGCTCCGCGAAGTAGGCGCGCATGGCGCGGCGCATGGCGGTCAACCGCAACAGCAGCTCGTTGCGTGCCTGCTCGGTGATCGCGTTGGCCCCGCCCGGGGTAAAGTCGTTGTGGTAGCGGTTCTGCACGGGCGTGCTCATGGCCGCCACCATGTCTTCAAGCCGCATCGTGCTGCCGGAGGCTTCGAGATAGCGGCGCTGATTGGCGATAATCTCGAATGCCTGGATAGTGGAGACGAGTTTGCGCGCACCTTCCAGATCCGCAGGGAGCGGTGCCTTTACCAGCACCGCGCCGGCCTTCTCGAGTAATTGCAGTGCTTCCCCAGTGACCCGCTCGACTTCCGGATCGAGGCCCTCGAAGTATTCAGGGGGTGTGGCGATGCGCACCCCAGTGAGCGCCATCGGCCGCAGCGGCTGCACGCGACCGGTGATGGCGGCATCGAACAGGTCCAGATCACCGACGCTTCGCGCCATCGGGCCTGGAGCGTCCCAGCGCGGGGTGATCGGCATAATCCCATCGGAAGGGTAACGAGCAACGCTGGGCCTCAGGCCACACACGCCGCACAGCGCCGCCGGAATTCGTATCGAGCCCAAGGTGTCTTCGCCCACCGCGAGCGGCACCAGGCGCGCCGCCACCGCGGCCGCCGAGCCACCGCTGCTTCCGCCGGGAATGCGCGCGCGATCGTAGGGGTTGTGGACCGCCCCGAAGGGCTTGTTGTTGCTGGTCCAACCGAGCGACATCTCCATCAGATTCGTCTTGCCCAGCAGCACCCCACCCTGCCGGGCGATTGCCGTGACCAGCGGCGCATCGTCCCGCGGCAGGAAGTTGCGCAGCGCCTCGGTGCCCGAGGTGGTCGGCAGATTGCGGGTGTTGATGCTGTCTTTGATCGGGATAACGAGGCCGTGCAGTGGCCCGAGCGGTGCGCCCTCGCGGCGGCGCAGGTCTGCCTGGCGCGCGTCAGAAAGCACTTGATCGGGCTTGAGGTTGATAAAGGCGTTCAGGTCCTTGTGTGCCTCGCATTGCGCGAGCACGTGCTGCGCGTACGACTCGGCACTCAGATCGCCCCGTCGCATTCGCTCGGTAAGTTCGCTGGCGGAGAGCTCCGAGAGGTTGGATTTCTTAGTCAATGAGCGCGCCATCCCATTAGGATCGATGAGGCCGGCCCCGGACACGAGCGCCGCAGCCTGCAGCAATTGCCTGCGAGTGCTGTCCATTGGAGCCTTGCCTCGCCGCCGCTGTCAACGGTCAGCGGCACTCCGGCGGCAGTCGGGACGCGCGCATGTGCTCACCGCCCGAGCAGCGCCACAGAATGTGGCCTTGATCAAGCGTAGGCGTGAACTGCAGCTCTCCGGATTTCGAGCGCACGCTTAAGATCATCTGTTGAGGATCGAGGGACAGTTGCGCGCCGTCAGGAAGCTGCGTCGGCACGTTGGCCTCGTCCAGCGAGGCGGGAACCTTGCGATGCTCGAGGTAATAGCCGCCGATCGCCTCGCGCGCACCCTGGCTCTCCTGGGCGAGGACGCTGAGCTGCGCACGTACCGTGTAATCCTGGTAGGCCGGTATCATGATCGCCGCGAGGATGCCGATCAGATACACGTACAGCAGCATGCCAAAACCCGTGCCCATCCGGCCGGCATAGGGAACGCAGAGCGCGAGCAGGTAGGCGATCGGGTTACGCTGCGGGATCTGGGGTTTCTCGTCCAGCACGCGGATGACCCGCTTGACGGTCCAGGGGTAACTGGCAATCAACTCATGGAACGACATCCAGAAACCGGTCGCCTCGGCCAGCTGCGATCGATAGGCCTCGAGCGAGACCTGGGCCCAGCCGCGCTCGCCCGCGGCCAGCGCCATGAGCGAGCGTGCCGCCGACTCGCGCGAATCGCTGCAGGCGAGTCCGTGCAGGTCGCAGCTGGTTTCGCGCGCGCGTGAGAATGCCGCCCCGAGCAGCGGCAGGCGCAGGGCCGGCCAGCGGAGCGTCGCGATGATGGGATTGTCGTGACGGAACACGTGGCCCAGCTCATGGCCGATGTAAAAGCGCACGCCATTGGGACTGCTGGACATCGCCTCCACGATGTTGGAAAGCAAAATCACGTACTGCCGCCCCAGGAACCAAGTGGCAAAGGCGTTGAGTACGCCATTGCCGTTCTGGATGTACATCCGCTGCCGCGTGCGATAGCCCAGTGCCTCGCAGCTTTGGACCAGCTGGCGGTGGAGCTCGGGCAATTGCTGCTCGCTCACCTCGATCGCATTGCCCTTGAGGTGCGCGATCGCCGCCGAGCGCGCCATCAAATAGCCCACGAAGCTCACCGCGGCGACCAGCAGCAGCATGCTGGCAGCGCCCATCAGCGCGATCGCACCGCCCTTGCGCAGCAGCAACAGCAGCGCGACGGCCCACACGGCGCTGCCGATAAGGAGCGATATGGCCGTCAGCAGCCGGTCGCGAGCGCAGACATGTTCGTTCATTGCGGAGGCCCCCGACCGCATGGGTGGCGGGTGACGCTGCCTTTGGTTCAACGTCCCTGCCACTCGTTATAAGTGCGGCGAATCATGACAGAACTCACCGCCGCCTGCTCAAGCCGGAAGTCAGCCGGCGCACACGCTCCGAAGGTGCACGGCAAACTGCGGATCACCCATCAGCTGCTTGCAACGCTCGAAGCGCTGCAAGGAGTACTTCCAGAAGTCATCGACAGGATTGCGATTGGCATGCTGGATCAGACCCCAGAGCGTCCAGAGCAGATCGCACATGGCCTTGTAGATGACGATCCGTCCGAACTCGGCGGCGCGCGGCTCCCGGCCGAAATAAGCCCGGATCATCTCGTCGTCCTGCCGCGCGTCGAATCCGCCCTCGACCGACAGGTCGCCTAGGTCCCAGAGCGGATCGTTCATGCCTGAGTACTCCCAGTCGACCAGCCACATGCGCCCTTCCGCGTCCAGAAAGTTCTCGCACAGCGGGTCGCAATGACAGGCGGCACTCGGCAAGGGGTGGGCACTTAGGGCCGAACGCACCGCGCCGGCCTCGGCCACCACATCGTGATAACCCTCAGGGAGCGGGGTGTCCTTGCTCGCGAGCACCTTGAGGTACTCATCGATCATGGCAGAGAGTTCGAAACGAAAGTTGAACTGCGCCCCCGAGCCATGCAGCCGGCGCAACACCGCGCCGGCGCGCGCTGGCGCGCCCGCGCGCGTGCGAAATTTCTCCGGTGTCATGGTCACCGCGCCCTCGACCAGACGGGCGACCATCAGGCCGGAGCCTTCGTCGAAATACAGCACCTCGGGGCTGACCTGCACGCGCGCGGTCTCGCGCGCCGCGTGCGCCTCGTGGCGGCGGTTGATGTACTCCTCGGTGCCCTGGCCCGGAACGCGCAGCACATAGTGCTGCGCGTCCTGATCGATCCGGAATACGAGGTTGGTGAGTCCCCCTAAGCGCGTGATGCCAACTTCATCCGCATGGCGGCCGGCAAACAGCGGAACTGTCTTGAGGAGCTCCCGCGCCCGGCCGATGCCCTGATCGTCCATCGTCACGAGCGAAGCCGCTCCATGCGGGCATCGTACAGGCAGCGCGCACCGCGCCGCGCCGGGTAGCTCTTACCGAAGGCCTCGATCGAGAACTCGGATTGCTTGGCAAGTTCCACTGGCAGGTAGCCGAGCGCGATCGAGCACCGGAGAGTGTGGCCAAAGCCGGCGCTGCTCACTGAGCCGACAACCTTGCCCTCGTGCACGATCGCTTCGCCCCCGTGTAGCGGCGCAAAGCCCTCGATCGTGAAGGAGGCCAGTTGTCGATTGATGCCCTCCGACTTGATCTTGCGCAGCGCCGCGCGGCCTAAGAACTCGCCCTTGTCCAGCGCCACACAGAACCCGAGGCCGGCTTCATATGGGTTGTAGTCGGGCGATAGCTCGCCCGACCAGTAGAGGTACCCTTTCTCCAGCCGCGCCGAATCGATGGCGCGATAGCCGGCGCGCCCGATGCCGAAATGCTGCCCTGCCGCCCATAACGCCTCGTAGATTGAAGCGGCGCACTCCTGGGGGATATAGAGCTCGTACCCAAGCTCACCGACATAGCCGATCCGGACCGCGAGTGCGCCCGCATCTGCAAGCTCGATCCATCGCGCGCCGAGGAACGGCAAGGCTTCATTTGAGACGTCGGCGTCGGTCACCGACTGCAGGATCTCGCGTGCCCGCGGGCCGCACAGGTTGAGCGTCGCCCACTCAGCGGTCACATCGCGAATGCTCACGCCCGATGAGAGGTGCTGCGCGACCCAGAGGGAATCGTGCACGCCGAAGGCGGCACCCGTGATCAGGTAGTAGTGATCGATCGCATCATGGATCAGTGTCACGTCCGCTTCGATTCCGCCACGCTCGTTGCACAGCTGAGTGTAAACCGCCTTGCCGGGCGACCCGCCCACGTCGTTGGCGGCGATGCCCTGCAGGCACGCCTCGGTGCCCGGCCCGCTGATCTCGAATTTTGCGAACGAGCTCTGATCGATCAGCGCGGCGCGCTCACGGATCGCCCGCACTTCGGCTGCCACAGGTTCGAACCAGTTGGGCTTGCCCTCGAAGGAAGGGGCATCGCGCGCCTCCATGCCGGGGGGCGCAAACCAGTTGGCGCGCTCCCAGCCGGCCTTGGACCCGAACACTGCGCCCGCCTGACGCTGCAGCTCGTGCAGCGGGGAGCGGCGCAGGTTGCGCGCCGCTAAGGGCTCCTCGAGCGGCCAGTGGATCTGGTAGTAGGCGCCGTAGGCCTCGATCGCACGCTTCTCGAGGTAACGCGGCTGCGCCTGCAGCTGCGCGAAGCGCCGCACGTCAAAGGGCCAAAGGTCCATGCCGGCATCGCCGTGCAGGATCAGGTTGGCAAGCGCCAGCCCCGCGCCGCCGGAAGCCGCGATGCCCGCCGTGAATCCGCAGCCGACGTAAAAATTGTCCAGCCCCGGGGCCAGGCCCATCAGGGGCTCGCCGTCCGCCGAGACCGGGATCGGGCCGTTGATCACGGTCTGCAGTCCGATCTCGTTGAGCACCGGCAGGCGCTCGGCCGCCGGCAGTGCAAAAAGCTCCAGCCGCTCCATGTTGGGCGGCAGCAGCTCGCGCGCGAAGTCCCAGGGCGGCATGCCGCGATGGAAGCCGCATGTGCCCTGCTCCCAGCCACCGATCGCGAACGCGCCGGTATCGGGCTTGAGATAGAAATTGCTGTCCGGATCCCGGAGCGTCGTTAAGCCGGCATCGAACTCGAGCTTCTTCTCGGTAACGAAGTACTGGTGCTCGACCACGCTCGTGGCCAGGTCAATGCCCGCCAGGCGTCCGACGCGCTTGGCCCAAAGTCCCGCGCAGTTGACCAGGATCTCGCAAGCAATCGGGCCGCGGTTGGTCATGACACCAACCGCGCGGCGCCCATCGAGCACGATCCGCTCGACGCACACGCCCTCCTCGATCTTGACGCCGCTGGCCCTGGCACCTTTGGCATAGGCCATGGTCAGCGAGTAGGGATCGATGTAGCCATCGCCCGGAATGTAGGCCGCGCCCTCGATGCCTTCCGTGCTTATGTAGGGGAAGCGCTCACGCGCCTCCCGGGCCGAGAGCGAATGGCACTCGACGCCGAAGCTGCGCGCCTGGCCCATGGAGCGGCGGATCTCGCTCCAGCGCTCGGCGCTTCCTGCAAGCCTCAGGCTTCCTACCTTCTTCCAGGATATGGCTTGTCCGGTCTCCGCTTCGAGACGGTCAAACACTGCGACCGAATTCTGCATGAGCCGCGTCAGGTTCTTCTTGCCGCGCAGCTGCCCCACGAGGCCTGCCGCATGCCAGGTGCAGCCATGCGTGAGCTGCTCCTTTTCCACCAGCAGCACGTCCTTGGCGCCGGCCCGACCGAGCTGGTAGGCGAGCGCCGTGCCCACGGCGCCGCCGCCGACGATCAGAATGTGCACGTGCCGGTCTGCGCGAAATTTCATCCGTTCTTAAGGCTCCCGCTGTACTCGAATCCCGCGCGCCGTGCTACGCGGTGCATTACGCATGGCGAGGCGAGACTACTGAACGTTCGGGATCTTGACGATGCCGCCCCTGGCCTTAGGATCATTCGGATCCTTGACCACCGAGACGTACAGGTTCTTTTCCCCGGCATCGAAGGCGACATTGGTGGTGCCATCGCCGGCGGCGATGTCGAACACGTGCAGGAGCTTGCCCTGCGGGGAAATCTTCAGCACCTTGCCGCCGGAAAACTGCGCAACGTAGACGTTGCCGTGGCTATCAACCTTGAGGCTGTCGGGGCCCAGCCACCAGGAATCGACCTTGTTCTTCACCAGCAGGTTCAAGAGCGCGTAGTTGGCGCGATTGCTCAAAGTGCCATTCGCGTTGATCGAGAATTTCTTGATGGAGTTGCCCACCGTCTCGCACACGTACAGGGTCTTCTGGTCGGGCGATATGCCGATGCCGTTCGCGTAGTTGAAATCGCCCGCGACCTCGACCCACTGCGGGGCGCCGGGCGCCAGGTACAACACCTTGCCGACCACGCCGACCGGCGGGTCATTGAAAGGGCCGGACAGCGTGGCGTAGGCACCCCCGTTGGCGGCCACCACCACATCGTTGATCCCCCCATCCATCTTGGTTCCCTTGCCAAAGGTGTCCCAGCGGTGCAGTTGTTTGCCGTTGAGATCCACTTCCAGGATCGCTCCCTGCTCGTCGCAGGCCACCAGCAACGTCTTGCGCGCAGTCAGCGCGAGCCCATTGTGGCCGCAGTGCGCGGTCGTATTGAGGACCGTGTTGCTCTTGCCGTCCCATTTCGCGAGCGTGCTGGAAATCCAGCCGACGTAATAAAGAGTGCCATCGACGACCAGCGGGCCTTCGGGCCCCAGCACATTGCTGACCACGGTCACTTCATTGGCGCGCACCGGCGCCAGCATTAGCACCGACGTGGCCAGCAGCCCCAGAGCCTTGATTATTTTCATGTCAGATTCCTCATCGAGTGACGGGTCAGATTTTTTTCGACAGAAATGCAACGCGGCGGCCATCAAGTGTATCGCCATTGCCGATGACCGTGAAACCGAGCCTCTGGTGAAACTCCAAGGACGCGGGGTTGGGCGGAACTGTATTGACTTCGCAGCACAACAATGCGATGCCGCGCGCCTTCGCCTCATCAGTCAGCGCCTCATAGCAGCGGCGACCGGCGCCCGAGCGCTGCCGAGCGCTGTCGATGGCAACCTGGTCCACGTAGAGGAAGTCCTCTCGAAGCTGCGTGGAGAAATAACGATATTCCTCTCCGTCGTATTCGCTGCCGCGCGCGAACACCAGCATGTATCCGGCAATCGCACCATCCTCGGCCACCACGACATGGCCCGATACTCCCAGCGCCAGCAGGCGTGCGAGCTCGGCCCGATCGAGCGCTGCGACTGATGGCCGGTTGGCGCCGTTGATACGCAGGATCTCGTCGCAATCGGAGCCAGCGAGCGGTCGAATGTTAAAAATGCGCCGTTCCTTGATCGATCGAAACAAAAGAGGTCCGCGAATCAGTTGGCCTTGACCACATCACCACTTTGCAGCGGGCGCGGATAGTCGGCGTACGGCAATTCCAGTCCGACGAAGTTGATCGGAATGGATGAGCAGTTCAGCGGTTCGGGGCTGTCGCAGACCTGGAAGTGCAGGTGCGGCTCGGTGGAGTTGCCCGAGGAGCCGAGCTTGGCGATCGGCTGCCCCGCCTTGACGGCCTCGCTCGTCTTGACGCTTACGCTTCCGGGCTGCAGGTGGGCGTACATGGAATACTCGCCTCCGCCATGATCAATGACGACATGATTGCCGACTACCGCCGAGCTGCCCGCCTGCAACAACGCCATCTGTGCCTGCTGGGCTCGCTGCCCGTAGCTCTCATCGGTATCGCCGGGCTTGCGCAGCATCGCGGTGTCTTCGGCAATGTCGTTGGCGATTGCGACCACCTTGCCATCCGCGGCGGCGTAGACCGGCGCGCCGTAGGCGTAGTAGTCGCTGAATTTCTCACCGTTCCCGCGGTGCGAGAGATCGCCCTCGCCGAAGCGGGCGATGTCGAAAGCAAATTCCTCCATCCGGCCCCAGCGGTGACCACCGTGAGGCGTTGGACCCACTGCCACGAACCAAACGCCCTGCAGAGGAAACCGAAATTCGGTTTTGGATAGCGCCGCGCTGACCGGCAGGCTGGCGCTCGCATCAACGCTGCGGCCCTCCGACTGGCCAAGCGCTGTCACGCGCAGCGTGTCGCGCTTTCCTCGGAATGCCATGGTCTGGTAAGTGATCAGCAAAGCCTGCCCGGGTTCCAGGTGCGGCCCGGCCAGCTGCGTGCCTTTTGGAATCAGGGACGTGGAGCAGAACTGGAAGGCCAGCATTTCGAGCATGCCGGAGGCCTGGAGCTTCGGGCCCCCGGCGGTGTACTGCTTCAGCTCTGCGCCCTGAATGCGACGCACGTCCAGCGCCTCACCACCCTGCATCAGTGCCAGGTTGACCTCGGTAACGTCGACAGGCGTGGAACGGTGATTGATCACCAACAGGTTTTGCAGAACGAGGCTGCGGATGTCGCGGCGTGATTCGAGCGGATAGGTGCGCACCTGCTCGGCGGGACAGAACTTTACCTCCAGGACTCCCGCTTCCTGTGCCCTCAGCAGTACCGGGAATGACAGCGCGAGCAGCGCGCCCAGCATCAAAGTGGATTGGATTGTTGTTCTCACTCGCGGCCCCCTCGACGAAAGCGCGAGGCTGCGCGTTCTTTGCACATATTGCAATTGGCCGCGTTTGTGCCACCGGCAGCTGCCGTGCTCCCTCTCCTTTATATATAGAAAGCCCGGGAGCCCTACCGACCTGAGAGGATTTCCGGAGTGACGGAAGTCTTTCCGCGGTTGCTTAAGTGGGCGACACCCCGAATCGTCCGTGCTCGAGAAACTGGCCCACCTCGTGTGCCACTCGCGCCGACAGCAGCATGCCGGAGTGGTTCACCGGCAGCTGCAAGTGCCCGGTGGCGCCGGGAAGCTGCGTCTCGGACACCGCGATCGTGCCGTCGTTCGCTTCATCGAAACTCACCACCAGTCGGCCGAAACTCAAGGACTGGGTTCCGGCGATGATGCCGAGCTCGCGCTCGTGGGACCAGCGGCGCTGGTGGCTGTTGAGCAGTTCGTCCGCGGCAGCCTGCCCCAGTAGCGCGCGCCCGAAGCGAAAGCGTGCCAGTCCTGCCGCAGCGCGACTGGGAAGGCTCGGTGTGCCCATTAAGACGATGCGGCCGGGCGGCTGGTGCGGGTGGCGCTCGAAACAGCGCATGATCACGATGCCCCCTAAGCTGTGGCCCACCAGGTGCACGCGCGGCGCCTCGACAGTGGCGATGAACTGATCGAGCGCATCGGCGATGGCATCCATCGTCAGAAGCGTGGAGGCGTAGCTGAATGAGTGCCACGCGTAGCCGCGCTCCTTCTCGAGTCGCCGGCGCAGCATGAAGGCCTCCTGCCCGGAAAACCACAGGCCGTGCACGTAGACAACGGCAGCGTTCATGCCCGCGCGGGTCTGACCTTCAACTCGGTGGTGGCTGGCGGACGCGGATGTGCAGCTCGCGCAGCTGCAGCTCGCTGACGGCGGTGGGCGCTTCGGTCAGCGGGTCGGCGGCGCTCTGCGTCTTCGGGAAGGCAATGACGTCGCGGATGCTCTCGGCACCCGCCATCAGCATCGCGAGCCTGTCGAGCCCGAAGGCAATGCCGCCGTGCGGTGGGGCACCGAAGCGCAGCGCGTCGAGCAGGAACCCAAATTTGTTCTTGGCCTCCTCGGCGCCGATGCCGAGCAGCTCGAACACCGCCGATTGCAGTTCCTGGCGATGGATGCGGATCGAACCGCCGCCGATTTCCGAGCCATTGAGCACCAGATCGTAAGCCTGCGCCAGCGCGGTGCCAGGATTGGCACTTAGCGTCTGCGCATCGGTGACCACCGGCGAGGTGAAGGGATGGTGCATGGCAACCCAGCGCTTGGCTTCATCGTCGTATTCGAACATCGGGAAATCGAGCACCCACAGCGGCCGCCAGCCGCTAGTCACGAGCTTGAGATCCTGGCCCACCTTAAGGCGCAAGGCGCCGAGCGCGTCGTTGACGACCTTGGCCTTGTCGGCGCCGAAGAACACCAGATCGCCATCGAGCGCGCCGCAGCGCTCGAGGATGCCATTGAGGGTCTCATCGCTCAGGAACTTGATAATCGGCGATTGCAGGCCCTCGCGCCCCTTGGCGCGCTCGTTTACCTTGATGTAGGCGAGCCCGCGCGCGCCGAAGCGCGCCACGTACGCCGTGTACTCATCGATCTGCGAGCGCGGCAGTGCCCCACCGCCGGGCACGCGCAGCGCCGCGACCCTGCCCTGCGGGTCTTTCGCTGGACCTGCGAACACCTTGAAGTCGGAGCTGCTCACTAGATCCGCCACATCGACAAGCTCGAGCGCGATGCGCAGGTCCGGCTTGTCCGACCCATAGCGACGAAGCGCCTCGTGATAGCTCATGCGCGGGAATGGATCGGGCAGCTCCTGCTTGAGCACCGCACGGAACAGCTCGCGGATAAGCGCTTCCATGAGATCGGTGATCTGCGTCTGGTCCAGGAAGCTGGTCTCGATGTCCAGCTGCGTGAACTCAGGCTGCCGATCGGCGCGCAGGTCCTCGTCGCGGAAGCAGCGCACGATCTGGTAGTAGCGCTCGAAGCCGCTAACCATCAGCAGCTGCTTGAAGATCTGCGGGGACTGCGGCAGGGCAAAGAACTTGCCCGCGTGCGTGCGGCTCGGCACCAGGTAATCGCGCGCGCCCTCGGGCGTGGCCTTGGTCAGCATCGGCGTCTCGATGTCGATAAAGCCGTGGGCATCGAGGAAGGAACGCATGGCGCGCGTGATCGCGTGGCGCAATCGCAGCCGCTGACTCATGAGCTCGCGTCGCAGGTCGAGGTAGCGATAGCGCAAACGCACTTCCTCGCTCACCTCCTCATCGAGCTGGAACGGCAAAGGATCAGCGCGATTGAGGATCTCGACTGTGGAGGCCAGGATCTCGATCTCGCCGGTCGCAAGATTCGCGTTGACGGTGCCCGCCGGGCGCGCGCGCACGCTGCCCTGCACTTGCACGACGAACTCGTTGCGGAGCTTTTCGGCATTGGCGAACACCACGGGCGAATCCGGGTTGCACACCACCTGCACCACGCCCTCGCGGTCGCGCAGGTCCACGAAGATCACCCCGCCATGGTCGCGGCGCCGCTGCACCCAGCCGGCCACGGCGACCGACTGGCCGACCAGGCTCGCGCTGACTTGTCCGCAGTAATGGGTGCGCTTCATCGACTTTGGGCCCGAAGGGAAAGGCGCGCGATGTTACGGGGCGGAGCGCGCCGGCGCAATTGCGGCTTGGTGCGGTGCTGTGGGGCCCACTACGCCGAGCGTCACGATCATCTTCATGGCCGTCTCCACGGGCATGTCCAGCTCGATGCAGCGGGCTTTGGGCACGAAGATAATGAAACCCGAGGTCGGATTGGGCGTGGTCGGGATAAACACGCACACCTGCGGCTCGCCTAAGCGCGCGTTGATCTCCGGCAGCTGATCCGTGGTCTGAAAACCAATGGTCCAGATACCCGCGCGCGGGTATTCGACCAGCAGCACCTTCTTAAAGGAGTTGCCGCTGTTGGAAAGCACGGTCTCCGAGAAGCTCTTGACCCCGCCGTAGAGTGCGCGCACGAACGGGATGCGCTCGAGCAGATCCTCGCCGATTGCCACCAGCGCCTGGCCGATAAAGTTCGTCACCAGAAGTCCCGTCAGCAGCACGATCAGAAACCCGAGCAGCGCGCCCAAGCCTGGTACATGCAGCCCCAGCCACTCGTCGGGCCGCAGCGCCCTCGGGAGCACCAGCAGCGTCTGGTCCATCAGCTGCAGGATGAAACGCACCACCAGCACCGTCACCAGCACCGGCACCCAGATCAGAAGCCCGTTGATCAGGTAGCGGCGCAGCGCCCGCACGAAGGTGCCGGTGCGCACCGCAGGGATTGGAGGCTTGGGCGTGTTCATCGGCTGCGCTTCGCGCGCTTCTGCCCGCGTGCGCTCTTGGGTTTAGCACGCGGTGCGGCGCGCTTGAGCGCGCGCTTGGCGTTCAAGGAGCGGCCCGCGCTGGTGCTGGCTTTGGCGCTCTTGGCATCCGTCGGGGACGCCGCGCTCTCGCTCTTGCTCTTGTCGGCGGCGGCGCCGGCCTCCGGCTTCGCGCCCGCCTTCTCATCGCCCGCGGGTTTGGCCTCGGCTGCCTTGGACTCAGCGGGCTCGGCACTGGCGAGGTTCCGCTGCCCCTCCTTGTCTGACTTGAAGTCCGTCTCGTACCAGCCCGAGCCCTTGAGGCGAAAGACGGGCGCCGACATCAGGCGCTTGAAGCCGCTCTTGCCGCAGGACGGGCACTTCTTCAGGGGCTTGTCGCTGATCTTCTGGAGGACCTCCAGGTAGTAGCGGCAGCTTGGACACTCGTACTCATAGAACGGCATACACCTTGAGCCCCTTAGTTCACTCCCCACCGCAGATTATAGGGAATTCAGGCGCGCCGCGGGTCGAAGGCCCAGAGGCGGGCCAATCGTACCGTCAGCGCGCCTTGGCGAAGTGCAGCGCGCCGTCCTTGACACCGATGCGGATGCGATCGCCCGGCTGGAAGCTGCCGGCCAGGATCTGCTGCGCCAGCGGGTTCTCGATCTGCTGCTGGATCGCGCGCTTGAGCGGCCGCGCGCCGTACACCGGATCAAAGCCGGCCTCGCCCAGCGTGTCGAGCGCCGCCTTGTCCAGATCGAGCTCCAGGTTGCGCTCCAGCAGCCGGCGCTTGAGCAGGCCCAGCTGGATGTCGACGATCGCCCTGATCTGCTCGGTGCCAAGCGGATGGAACACCACGATGTCATCGATGCGGTTGATGAACTCGGGCTTGAAGTTCTGCTGCACGATTTCCATGACCGCGCTCTTCATGCGCTGGTAGTTGCCCTCGCCCGAAAGCTCGTGGATAACGTTCGATCCGAGGTTCGAGGTCATGACGATGACCGCATTGCGAAAATCCACGGTGCGGCCCTGCCCGTCGGTGAGCCGCCCGTCATCGAGTACCTGCAGCAGCACGTTGAACACGTCCGGGTGCGCCTTCTCGACCTCATCGAGCAGGATCACCGCATAGGGCCGGCGGCGCACCGCCTCGGTAAGGTAGCCGCCTTCCTCGTAGCCGACGTAGCCAGGCGGAGCGCCGATCAGACGCGCGACCGAATGCTTTTCCATGAACTCGGACATGTCGATGCGCACCATCGCCTCTTCGGTGTCGAACAGGAACTCGGCCAGCGCCTTGCACAGCTCCGTCTTGCCCACGCCCGTAGGACCTAAGAACAGGAACGAGCCGTTCGGGCGGCGCGGATCGGCAAGGCCCGCGCGCGAGCGGCGAATGGCGTTGGACACGATGCGCACTGCCTCTTCCTGGCCGACCACGCGCTTGGACAGCGCCTCCTCCATGCGCAGCAGCTTTTCCTTTTCGCCCTCGAGCATCTTGGAGACCGGGATGCCGGTCCACTTGGAGACCACCTCGGCGATTTCCTCCTCGGTGACCTTGTTTCGCACCAGCTGCGTGTCCTTGCTCTCGGCCGCCTGCGCCTCGGCCAGGCGCTTCTCGAGCTCGGGCACCTTGCCGTACTGCAGCTCGGCGACCTTGCC
>Ga0068860_100003149_pt1 | contig 17054 bp, 17 predicted proteins | sample KBSSwiS32_FD_66597 | JGI IMG/M metagenome (GOLD analysis project Ga0068860, IMG submission 66597) | Switchgrass rhizosphere microbial communities from Kellogg Biological Station, Michigan, USA - KBS Switchgrass S3-2 | ecosystem: Host-associated > Plants > Roots > Rhizosphere > Soil ... | reverse complement strand
TCGTGGCCGGCGCCGTCGCCCTCGCCATTGCCCTGTTGACGGTCAGTATTCAGACCATCCGCGCGGCCCTCGCTAACCCCATAAAATCCCTCCGCAGCGAATGATCGGCAATCTCAATCAATTTACACCGTCGTAATGTGGCCTATCATTCCGTTTAAAGTTTTAACTTCAGGCCATGCATCTCGATCCGGAAACAAAACGATCTCTCGGGTTACTATTATTACGGCTGCCGTGGGCATCGGGGCTACCGAACTGACTTTCTCACGACACTTCCCCTGATCATCATTGTTCTGCCTGGTCCCGGGCACCCGAACATCACTAAACAATAGAAGTTGCAATAGCCTATAGATGGGGCCACGCCTTTCTGCACATAGTGACCCTATCTCACCCTCAACAACCCTGCATTCACCGCTACCACCACTGTACTCGCACTCATAAGCACCGCCCCCGCAGCCGGGCTCAACAAAATCCCCGCCTGGTATAACACCCCAGCCGCCAGTGGCATGGCTACTACATTGTACCCCGTCGCCCAGGCCAGGTTCTGTATCATCTTCCGGTACGTTGCCTTTCCGAAGAGAATCAGCTTCACCACGTCCAACGGGTTGCTGTTCACGAGTACGATCCCTGCGGTTTCTGCTGCAATGTCCGAGCCTGAACCCACGGCGATCCCAATATCCGCCTGCGCCAGAGCCGGCGCGTCATTCACCCCGTCCCCTGTCATGGCTACAAACTCGCCCTTTGCCTGAAGTTCTTTTATCCGTTGCTGCTTTTCATGCGGCAGCACCTGGGCAAAATAACCATCCATCTCCAGTTGCTTGCTCACCTGTGCTGCTACCTGCTCATTATCGCCCGTCAGCAACATACATTTAATACCGTTGCCGTGCAGTGTCCGGATCGCCTCCGCCGATTCCGGTCGCACCTGATCCGCTAATGCAATATAGCCAGCCAACTTATCTTCGATCAGTACAAAAACACCTGTCTCCTCTGCTGACGCAACAAAACCCGCCGGCAATTTGATACCTTTTGTCCGCAGATACCCAGGACTTACCACCCGAAGGATACGCCCTTCTATGATAGCCTCGGCTCCTTGCCCCGTCAATGCCTTGAATCCCTCCGTCTTTGGCACTTGCACCTTCAATACCTCCGCCTTCCGCAGAATACCCGCCGCGATCGGGTGCTCCGAGCTCTGCTCCAACCCCGCCGCCAACCGAACCAGCTCTTCCTCCGACATCCCGGCCTCCCAAACAAGCACGCGCACTACCTCAAACTTTCCTACCGTCAGCGTCCCCGTCTTGTCGAAGACCAGCGTGGTTATCCGGCGTGCATTCTCAAAAGCTGTCCGGTTGCGTATCAGCAGTCCATTCCTTGCGGACAGAGCCGTGGATCGAGCCACGACCAACGGCACCGCCAACCCCAGTGCATGCGGACAGCAGATCACAATCACCGTCACCATCCGCTCGATGGCAAAGGCCAGATCACGACCGGCCAGATACCATGCCAGGAAAGTGGCGACTCCCGCCACAATAGCGATCAGCGTCAGCCAACGCGCTGCCTTATCCGCCAGCAATTGTGTCTTCGACCGCGCTCCCTGCGCTTCCTCTACCAACCGTACCACCTGCGACAGATACGAATCCTTTGCCCCATGCGCCACTTCAACCCGCAAGGCCCCGTTGCCATTGACCGCTCCCGCGATCACCTTATCCCCCTTCTTCTTTTCTACCGGTCGGGATTCCCCGGTCAACAAGCTCTCATCTACATAACTATCGCCGTCAACGATCACCCCATCCGCTGCGATCTTCTCCCCGGGTTTCACCAATACCATGTCACCTGCCTTTAAATCGGCCGTCTTTACTTCGATGATATGCTCACCATGTACCAGGTGCGCTTCATCCGGCATCAGCCGCACCAGCAGCTCCAGCTCCTTTGATGCCCCTGCTACCGACCGCATTTCGATCCAATGCCCCAGCAGCATGATGAGGATCAACGTTGCCAGCTCCCAAAAGAAGTCCATCCCTTTCAGCCCGAATACCGTCGCTACGCTGTACCCATAGGCCACGGTGATAGCAAATCCGATAAGCGTCATCATGCCAGGATTCCAAACTTTCATCTCCTCATACCAACCCTTCAGAAAGGGCCAGCCGCCATAGAAAAACACCAACGACGCCAGTCCCGCCAGCACATATCCTGATCCGGCAAATTCCAAGTGGATCCCCAGCCAGTGCTGGATCATGGGTGACAGCAACATTACCGGCACCGTCAGCACCAGCACCACCCAAAATCGTTTTCGAAAATCCGCGATCATCATTGCATGATGGTCATGGCCGCCCGTGGCGCTTCCTTTCTCATCCATCTGTCTATGATCCATTCTGTGATCAGCGGCCATCGTATGACCCATTTCGGAATGGTCCAAATTTGAGCGATCCATTTTGGAATGATCCATAACATTCTTCTTATAAAGTTAATGTAACACCCGTCCATAACCCATTCACGAACGACTGGATCAAAGGTAAAAAGCAGCGGAAATTCAGCTTTATATAATTATGAGTAAAGTTTATATTTAATCCCGCTTCATTGCATCCTAGCCGGATAAATATGCAGGTACAACTGCCCGCCCATCGGCATCTTTCCATACAACCCCTGCAACATAGCCGGGGGCTTGTTCAACATAGCTTGTCCCCCGCCGGCCACGACCAGGTGGCCGATATGCAGCAGATCATAGGCGGCGCCCAAAGTCAGCGCGTTCAAGCCAAAAAGGCGGTCCGCCGGTCCGTAGATCGATTCCGTCAGGTTCAATTCCTCCACCGACTTGTCTACCCACTCGTACCGTGTGTACAAAGCCCAGCGGCTCAACCGCAGCGTGGCTTCCAACAGCACCGCATTGGAGCCATCCTGACCCGGCGTCTTATTCAGGCCCCATAAACCCGTCGCGGCAAAATAGTCGTTACTTCCCCAGGTCTGTACATAAGTCGCCGAAGCGGTTGTCCGGTGCATATCCTCTTCCGGCAGTAGATCCTCGGGACTCTTGATAAATCCATGGGACACCTGCAACGCCCAATTAGCACAGGGGTTGAAAGAAAGTCTTGTGCTCCAGGAATTGAAACGCGGCTTGTCAAAATCATACCGGTGCACATCCGGCTCACGCCCGGTGAACGACGAACCTTCCAATTTGAACTTACCATACCTAATTCCAAATGTCGCCACACCAAACGTAATATGCGTCGCATCTTCCCAATGGTGACCGATCGGCGCATCGGGTAGAAACTGCCCCGAAGGCCGGTGCATAAACGTCACCGGTCCCAGCGCCGGCTCACCCGGATATCCGAAATAGATAAAAACATCCGCCTTTTTCGACAGCGCCTGGGCATAGCTCACCGACAATTCCGAAAACAGATCGTGCGGATGCTGACGGTCCACCAGCGGCTGCCCATGCCAGGATTCTCCCGTCTGGAACAGCAAAGGATAACCACTACCTCCTGCAATGATGGCATCTGTCGATAACATCACTTTGAAATGGAACAAGCCTTTCATACCCACTTTCCGCTGGCCCATTGCCATCAGCATGTCGGGTGCATCCCATTTCTCACCACCACGGCTGCCCTTGTTGAACATATCCTGTATATTGTACCTCGGGAAAATATCCCCATGGAACATGAACATCCAGCCATTGGCATGTACCATATACCCAAACATAGGTGAGGCGTCCGGTACCCATCCCGTCCCCGATCCGTTACGGTTCATGGGCAGGTTCAGCGAGAAGGCGTGGCTCATTGCCATGTCCTGCATTCCTTCCATACCTTTCATATCCTCCATTTTTCCATGCCTGTGGTCGTTCATGTGCATGGGGTGCTTTGTCGTATCTGTCATCCCTTGCATATGATCCTGGGCTTGTATTTTCCAGCTGCTAACAAATACCAGCAGGACCCATATTATTCTTTTCATAGCATAAATTTTCTATTAGTCGCCGTCTATACAATTAGCGGATGCTATTCAATGGTGGGGTTATAACTGACGAACATAAGCGGGCATACTCCTCTTTCACAGAAAATAATATGCCACCGTATCCCTTCTGGTATGGCAATTCATTGTTTCTTGGGCTCACTCCGTTGGGGAATTGGTTTCCCGCAAAGCCGGCAGCTGCGCTAGTTGAGAAAGATCCATCCTGGTCAGGAGCTACGACTTTCAAGCCCCGGCTTTTTATATCAGACATGGATATCGAATCGAGCATATTATGGATGACTTTCCCCTGGCCACCACTAAATCGAGACGCGTATTAAGCTTGCCCAGACGAACGTCCCGGACAAACAGCAGGAAAAACAGCCCATTATCCTGAAAACGCTAAAAGACTCCATCGAAGAACATTTCAAGACCCAACGCAGACCGGGCGTCTACGCGGAGATGCTTAATATCTCAACTAAGGCACTTAATCGCCTAAGCAAGGTTCACTTTTCCAAAACGCTCACGGAGCTGATCGCCGATCGCATTGTCATTGAAGCCAAACGGGAACTCTATCTGACAGATAAACCCGTAAAAGCCATCGCCTACGAGCTGGGGTTCGATGACGAGTACTATTTCAGCCGGTTTTTCAAGAATAATGCCACTGTATCTCCACAGACATACCGCAGTCGGTTTTGGCAAAGGCTTTATCGAGCCAGACATTATTTCAGCAAGCGCTCATTGATCTTTTGCTGCATTTCACGTTTGATGGATTCGTCGAGAGAATGGCCGCGGCCGGCAGATGCTCTGAAAAATCCGTGCATGACCTGGTTGATAAGACGGGACTGACGTCGAAAGAGGCGGCAGACTGAACATGCGCTAAGATGTATGAGCAATGTAATGCGATCTTTTAGCGAAAGCGGAGTATGCTGCCCCTTCTCGATGAGATAGGTGGCATGGTGGCAGTCATATATTATTTTTTTTATCCCTCTCATTTGCTCATCATTTACAGACCTTCTTTTTGCAGACAGGCTCTTAAATTCACTTTTGCACGGTGCATGATCACCCAGAAATTGGCGGAGCTTATCTTCATCTCCCGGCAGATCGCTTCTGTCGCCGTGTCATCCATATGTTTCATCGAAAAAATGGAGTACCAGAGGGCAGGCAGGCGTTCGAGGCATTTTTTTAGTATAGCTGTCAGTTCCTTCTGCAAAGCGGGATCTTCCGGATCGACCCTCATGGGCCTTGGCTCCCATTCTTGTTTCCAGTGACCTGTCTCCAGATCAAAATATTCCGGCTGATGTTCGTGGGTCCTGCTTTCGGCAAGCCATGAAGCGTTCCTTTTTCGGTAGAGGTCGATTACCTTATACCGCAGGATCGCTGTGAGCCAGGTACGCTCCGAGCTTTCTCCTCTAAATTCACCAAGTCTTTCGAGGGCGGCGAGGAAGGTTTCCTGCACGAGGTCACGACACAATTCTGCATCATCCAGACGGTTCAAAGCATATGCGTAAAGATAGTCCGCATATCGATCTACCCAGTTGGCAGGATCAGCGTCTGAAGGCAATCTGAATAATTTATTTTTCATGCCATTATCTTGCACTCGGAAAAATTCATACCGGCGCCGGATTTGAAGAATTTGCTGAAATGCGCCGTGCTGGTAAAGCCAAGGTTTTCAGCTACCTCTTTTGCCGACTTGTCTGTGAAATAAAGATAGCGCTTTGCTTCGAGAATGATCCGCTGCCGTATCAACTCTGAAGGCGACGGGTATTTACAAAGGCCGAAAAGGTTTGCCAGCGTCTTAGGGGATTTGTTCATCGTTTGCGCATAGAACTGCACTTCGTGGTGCGTGCGAAAATGCATTTCCAGCAACAGGTTGAATTGACGGATAATATCCATCCTTTCCGTGCCCTGGCGGCGATAGCTTTCCGTCTGCTGCTTGGCAAGCCTGGTTATATAAATGATAAGCCGCTTTAACGTTGTACGGAGCATTTCGCCCTGGATCTTGTCTTCTATATGCATGTCTTCCACACATTGATTACTTATCTGACCGATGCCTTCCTTTTCTTTCGCCGACAGCCGGATAAAAAGCGGATGTTCGATGCCGTAGAAAATAAAGCCCACACAGCCCACTTCGGCATCATGATCTGCAATGCAATAAAACTCACGATTGAATTGCCAGGCGATGAGCTGCTCGGGTTCCTCGAACGAAAAAGTCTGATTGGCTACCAGAGGCAAGATGGTGTCGGGTGGCAGCGTATAAGGGATACTGTCGATGATGACCTTTTGTTCACTCCCGGAGTTAAAGACGATAGTATTGATCATCTCCTTATTTCCGGTGAGCAGTCCCTCTCCTCGCAAGGAAGGTTCGCCGATGCTCATGATGAATTTTCCGCGGGTGGCCCTGTCTGTGAATTGACATTTCATATAAGGTGCTGTTTTATGCTGCCCGTGAAAAAAGAACCGGGCGCCCTTCTTAGTGGGCGCCCGGCCAAAATCCTTACAAATTTATTGCAGATTTATTTTTATGATGTTTGATATTGGAGGTAAAGTGGTGAAAGCGTTGGGGTTAGGTACAACGGAGATCGGTTGGTTCTCCGTCAAAGGAGTCCCCGCCAGATTGAATTGGGTTACGCCCGCCCCGGGGAACTGGTCTACGGCCGTGCCGTCGTTATACAATTGAACGGTACTTGAAAGATCACCCGTCTGGGTGGCGTCCAACCCGCCTGCGGGGGTGGCGAAGAACCAGTCGTTGGAGAAGCCGTACATGGTAGCAATGGCGAGACGATCGCCTTTGACCACGGCTATTTCCTGCGAGACCTTGCCGCCTTCCTGGCCATTGATCACCGGCAGCAGTACCTTACTGGCCGGTGCGGGGAGAATATAAACGTTCTTTACCCCTTTCAGCCCTTTGAGGTAGTTGGCGAGAGTATCCGCCACGCCACGTTGAGCGAGGTATTTGAGTCCACGGCCGCGGTCTGCTTCTCCCACTTTATAAATAGGATCATCGATACCGTTATACACGACCACCAACACAGGCGAAAGGGGTGTAAAAATGCCCGTGATAGTCTTGATATAGGCCGAGAGGACGGAATTATCTCCGGCTTCGGCAATATTGGTCAGGCCATGCGCAGTTGGCTGGCCGGCTGTATAGAGGGGGTTCGGCATCAGCAGGTTGCCGCCGACAATATACGAGATGGCCCAAACACCGGGACTCAGGGGCGTCTCGTTTGCCGTCCCCCCGGAGATGTTTGCCAGGGTGAGGGTAAAGCTGGAGTTACCGTTGTACTTCAGGGTAGCTTTCACTAGCTCCCAGGCCGGGAGATATGTGTTGCCCTGGGCATCCATTCCATCGACCTCTGTGATATTCTTACTGTCGGCGGTACCCGGATGGTTGACCGTCGAACCAGGCTTTTGGTTGATGCGTGTGCCGTTATCCCAGAGTTTTACCTGGCTGGACACGTCCCCTTCGATGGGATTGCCGTCGTTGTCATACACCTTGATCCCCGGATTGACGGGTGCGAAAAAGAGGTCGTTGGACCAACCATACATCGTGGCAAAAGTAAGAGCCTCCCCTTTTGCGGCCGAAAAAGTGATCGTGGTGGATTGTCCGGGCATGATCAGCGCCGGCGATCCCGTGCCCTGAAAAGTACCTGTTTCTACGAGAGGCTGGGACTGAAGGACATTTTCAACGGTTACTGTCTCTATCTGAGGGGCCGCCCCGCCGTGTTCGCCCTCCTTTTTACATCCGATGGTTAAAAGAAGCATTGACGCCATTGCCGGCCAGCATATATTTTTTGCTATGCGATTCATGTTTTTTTATTTATTGTTCAGCAATTATTCCTTGTCTTTTATCATGGGCCAGTTCGCATTGGCCTTCTTTATAAATCCCGGGCGATCTTTCACCCACATCTCCTTTACCTTTTGATCGTAATTAAAATACAGTTTGCCATCGACTACAGTCCAGGTTTCCACCTTGGTCGGCGCCTTGTGCCCCTGGGCTGTGCCATACGCGCAATAACCACCATACTGCGGCGCATATTTTTCAGGGTCAGCCTTAAAGGATTCAAGATCTTTCCGATCGGCAAAATACCAGGTGGCGCCACTCCATTGGTACATCAGGCTGTCCCGGCCCATGACAGGCTTCGACTGCTTGAAGAATGCGACAGGATCATAGCCATGTATGGCCTTCCCGTTGTCGATGTAAACAGGTGATTTTTGGGCATGGGCGCTTGAGAGAACAAAAGTTGCCAAGATCAAAATTGACAGTGTTTTTTTCATACTATGCTTATTTGGTGTTCCAATCAATTATCCCTACAAAAATGCTATAATGCCAGGGCCTGAAAAATGCCAGAAGTTCCCGAACCGTTATCGAAGTTTCCCTTCTTTTTGAGTTTCTCCCCATGCAGAGGCCGGGCAGGGGGTAATTCTCCCGAATTTGTCGGGGCCTTTACATCTGCACCGGGAAATCCGTGCAATCTTTAGGGAACAATCGGCATTGCCCCGAGATAGCCCGGAGGGTAATTTTACCGATGAAATTCACTTACAATCATGATTATGAAACAAATCTTCAGCGCCGTTCTTTTTTGTTCATTCTTTGCAATGGGAGCGCAGGCACAGTCTGTCGAAGTCCGCAAAAAGCAATTTAATCTCGATCCATCCGGCCTGGCGATCCAGGGGTATGATCCCGTCGCCTATTTCGCCGGTGGGAAAGCAGTAGAGGGGAAGAAAGAAATAAGCTTCCAGTACCAGGGCGCTACGTATCAGTTTGCCAGCACCGCCGACAGGGACGCCTTTAAAGCGAATCCCGGTAAGTATGAGCCCCAATACGGCGGCTGGTGCGCTTACGCAATGGGCGCGAAGGGTGAAAAGGTCGTTGTCGATCCGGAAACTTTCAAGATCGTCGACGGGAAGTTGTATCTGTTTTACAACAAATTCTTTAACAACACCCTCAAGACCTGGAACAAGGATGAAAGCCGGCTGAAGGCCAATGCCGACAAGAACTGGATGAAATTCGTCCCATAGATCGGTCCTTTTTTATCTAATAAGCATAAAACCCACGTGTTATGAATCGCTCACTTACGGAGCCGCTGAAAATTCTCCTGCTCCAATTGGAAGGTATGATCGATGGCCTGACCGATGAACAATATACAGCAAAGATAGAAGTCCTTTCCAACGCTTCCATCGGGCAACACACCCGTCACATTATCGAATTCTTTGCTGAGCTGTTCATTGGCTATGACAGCGGCGTCGTGAATTACGATCAGAGGAAAAGGGATCTTAGTATTGAAGTCAGCAGGGCTTATGCAATCAGAATGCTGCAGAGCATTGCCGCCATGGCGGACTATGACAACAAGCCTTTGATGCTTGCGGCAGACCTCGGCAATCAACCTTACAGGGTCGAAACCAATTTTCTACGGGAACTTGTGTACAATCTGGAGCACACGGTCCATCATATGGCCCTGTTGCGCATTGGGGTGCGGGAGATCTCGGACTTATCGCTCCCAATCGAATTTGGCGTAGCCATCTCGACCATCAAATATAGAAAGGCATGTGCACAGTAACATTCGTTCCGACCCGGAACGGTTTCTACCTCACATCCAACAGGGATGAAAGCCGGCAGCGCGGGCAGGCCCGCCCTCCGCAGGTATACTCCGAAGACGCAGGCAAGATCATTTATCCGCAGGACAAGGATGCGGGCGGAAGTTGGATCGTAATGAAGGAAAAGGCCACGGCAGGCGTGCTTCTTAACGGAGCTTTCCGAAAGCATGTCCGAAGGCCTCCATACCGGATAAGCCGGGGACAGGTGCTGCTGGACATCATCCGCAACTCTGATCCATTGGAATATCTCGCAGAAATGGATCTTAACGGGGTCGAGCCGTTCACCCTCGTCCTCTTTTATGATGATTCCCTCTGGGATTGCCGATGGGACGGATCGCGGAAGCATATCCATGCCCTGGACCGGTCGAGACCGCATATCTGGTCGTCGGCCACTCTTTATGACGAGGAGGCGGCCAATGAACGAAAACAGTGGTTTGAAAAATGGCTGCAATCCGCGGAGGGTATTGCCCCTGGTGACGTTGTCGCTTTTCATCAAATGGCAGGCAACGGGGATATTAGGAACAGCCTGGTGATGAACAGGGATAATGAACTATTTACGGTGAGTGTGACATCCGTAGTTGTAGCAAAGGAAGACACCCGCATGGTTTATCATGACCTGTTGACGGGCGAACAAACGGTGGCAGGATTCAATAAAAGAGAGCGGTGGGCACGTTTTTTATGGGGTCTCAAAAAATTCCGGACGCGGCTAACGCGCTGGGAATTCTGGCCGTCCCACCTGATCTACGCCCCGGTGTATCCCTACTGGCTCTGGTTAAGCCTGCGGGCAAGATCATTCTTCTTTTTCAACGCCGCCAATCCAAGTATCGAATATGCCGGCTTTACACATGAGCGGAAGAGCGATATCTACCGGCAGCTGCCGGATAAATATTATCCCCGAACGCATTTTTGCCCGGCAGGCGCCGACTTCGATGAAGTGAAGAGGCAGCTGCAGAACAATGCGTTGCATTTTCCGCTGATTGCCAAACCGGATATTGGGGAACGAGGCACACAGGTGAGCTTATTGCGGTCAGACCTTCAACTGAAAGAATATTGCAGGCGAAGCAAGGTAGATTTCCTGATCCAGGAATATGTCGCATATACAATGGAGGCCGGGATATTTTATGTCCGGGTGCCGGGTGAAGCAAAGGGACGGATCACCGGCATCGTTGGTAAAGAGTTTCTTTCCATCACCGGTGATGGTCGCTCCACGATGCGGGAATTGCTGTTACAGGAGCCTCGCTCGCTGCTGCAGTTGGACCCCTTGACGCACCGATATGGAGCGCTATTGGACACCGTATTGCCGGAAGGCGCCCAAAAAATCCTCGTGCCGTACGGAAATCATTGCCGCGGAGCCAAATTCATCGACTGCAGTGACAAGATTACCGCCAGGCTCACCGACGTCATCGACAACGTCTGCAAACAGATACCCAATTTTTATTATGGCAGGCTGGACCTGAAATTCACGAGCTGGGAAGAGTTATTAGAGGAGAAGAATTTCTCCATCATCGAAGTCAATGGAGCGGGCAGCGAGCCGACGCATATGTATGACTCTGAACACTCCCTGTTTTTCGCCTGGAAGGAGATCATCAGACATTGGCGCCTGCTTCACCGGATCAGCCTGGCCAATGCAGAACGATGGAACATTCCTCTTATGAATACCAGGGAGGGACTACGAATGCTTACAGCGCATACCCGTTACCTCAAAATGATCGAACAGCTATGAACACGAAGTCTCACCAACACCTTAAAAGATCAAATACGATCATTGGTAAAGAAGCAACAGTCAAATTGTTTGGATATGCGTTTTTAGTCAGTTTTTTGGGCACGCTCCCTCTGGGTACTTTGAATCTCAGTGTCGCGAACTATGCTTTCGGGCATGCGTGGTCAGGTGCTGTGGGGTTTTCAATTGCCGCCATCGCTGTCGAAATGATGCTCGTTCGCGTGGCCCTGGTCGCCATCCGGCGGCTGGAGCGAATAACCCATTTTTTTAGGGTATTCAATATCCTGACCTGCGGGGTGTTGCTGTTTTTGGCGTCGAACAGTCTGCTTGCTGCATGGCAGATGGAGGCGTTCCGGGCAACCATTCCATTTCCTTCGGTAAATCCCTGGATCTCCGGCTTCCTCCTGAGTTTGACCAATCCCCTTCATCTGCCTTTTTGGATGGGTTGGACCGCGATCCTACGATCCAGGAATATCCTGGGCGACGGGGCCTGGCAATACAATACTTTTATTGCAGCCATCGGCCTGGGAACTGCTGCGGCATTTACGATCTATGCGCTGGCCGGCGGTTACCTGATACGATTGCTGGGCAGCCGCCAAGTCCTTCTGAACTGGGTCGTGGGTATTGCTCTCCTTGTTACCGCTGTTGTCCAAATATATAAAACGTTTTTTAAAAGGGCAGATGTCACGGCCAGCTAGACTGATCTATACACAAAATCGAATCAATCATAATGGAAAAATTTGCATTACTGGCGAGGCTGGAAGCCAGACCGGGGAAAGAAGAAGAAGTCAGCGAATTCATACGGAGCGCATTAGCGCTCGCACAAAGAGAAACGATGACCATTCGGTGGTATGCCCTTCAACTGGGCCCTTCTACATTCGGCATTTTCGACACCTTCCCCAGCGAAGAAGGAAGACTGGCCCACCTCTCGGGCCCAATCGCCCAGGCTCTCCTGGCCAGGTCGGCAGAGCTGTTTGCGCATCCACCAGAAATTGAACAGGTCGATCTATTGGCGGTAAAATGACCGCAACTCAGGCCAGCCGCCACGCTCAAAATTCAGGTTAAATATTTTACTAATATAATTATCTTTATGACGGTTGACCAGGGCGCTAACTATGACAAAAAACATCGCTATAGACCCGCAGCGGGAACTAATGCTTTCCCATTTCACCCTCGAGCGGCTTCATGAAGCTGTCTTCTGGGTGGATTCGAACGCACGCATCATCAAGGTGAATTACATGGCCTGCAAGCTCTCTGGGTATTCGGAGGCGGAGCTGTTGCGCATGACTGTCGCTGATATGAACCCGTCCCGCGAGGTTGCGGACTTCAAAGCCTTTTGGCAACGATTGAAAAGGGACAAGCGGATCTGCTTCGAAGCGCAGCATCGTCATAAAGAAGGCTTTCTCTACGATGTAGAGATCACCGGCAACTACATCGAGTACGAGGGAATGGAATTCTCCTGCAGCATCGTACGCGATCTGCGTACAAAGCACCGGGAAGAGGACCTTCTTTGGAATATCTCCGAACGGACTTCGGGTCTGACGGGCCAGGACTATTTCAATGAGCTTACCCGCCATATCACCGCCACGCTGGATGTACGTTACTCGATGGTGGTAACATGCTCCAGCAGCGACATAACACGTCTCCGGATGCTATCCTATGTCGACCGAAAGGAAATGAAGGAAACCTTCGAATACGATACGAAGGGAACGCCCTGCGAGATCGTTATGCAGGGGCGGGATTTTTTCTGTAAAGACAAGCTGGACGAGACCTTCCCACGCGAGAAAGGGATCAAATCGTGGGTGGCTGTCCCCATATACAGCCCATCCTCCGGCTCGGTCATCGGCAATATCGCCGCATTCGACAACGTGCCAATGACCGACGATAAGAATCAAACCGCCATATTGAAAATCTTTGCGGCGCGGGCCGGCGCAGAGATCGACCGGCTAAATGCCTGGAAAAGACTGGAGATGGCCAATGAAGAGTTACGGTCCCGGCTGAAGGAGATAGAGACACTGAAGAACCGATTGCAAGCGGAGAACCGTTATTTGCAGGAGGAGATCAAACTGCATAGCAATTTCGACGAGATCATAAGCAAGAGCAAAGCTTTCCACCAGGTACTGATCCAGATAGAGCAGGTGGCCGCCACAGACGCCACGGTACTTATTCTGGGTGAGTCGGGCACCGGTAAGGAGCTTATCGCCCGGGCAGTACATAATATCAGCAACCGGAGTAAGCGCCCCCTGGTAAAAGTGAATTGCGCCACTCTCCCCGCCAATCTTATCGAGAGCGAGCTGTTCGGTCATGAAAGAGGAGCTTTCACAGGTGCGCTCGAGAAGAAGATCGGCCGGTTTGAACTGGCCGACGGCGGAACTATATTCCTCGATGAAATTGGCGAACTGCCCGTAGAGCTGCAAGCAAAGCTATTACGCGTGTTGCAGGAAGGAGAGTTCGAAAGGCTGGGTAATCCGAGAACTTTCAAGGTCAATGTCCGGGTCATCGCCGCGACGAATCGTAATCTCGATGTGGCCATGGAAAAGAAGGAGTTTCGGGAGGACCTTTACTACCGTCTTAATGTGTTTCCCATTGTGTCGCCGCCCCTTCGCGTTAGGAAAGAAGATATCCCACTCCTGGTAAAGCATTTCTGCCAAAAACACGAAAATAAGATCGGCCGGAAGATCACCCATATTCCCGTCCGGACGATGGACAGACTTATGGCCTATGACTGGCCAGGTAATGTCCGGGAACTCGAGAACCTGATCGAACGGGCAATGATCCTCAGCAAAGACGGTATGCTGGAATGTGGCGACTGGATGCCGGTCGGGCGGGTCGCATTGGTCACCGGAGCTCCGAGCCAACGAACAATGGAGCAAGTTGAACGGGAACATATTCTTGAAGTCCTCAAACAAACGAACTGGAAAGTCAGCGGACCCAGCGGGGCCGCCAGTGTCCTTGGCCTGAATTCCACGACCCTGGAAGCGAGGATCAAAAAGCTGGGTATCGTCAAACGAAAAGACGCCTAGCCCAATTACAATATATTGGGAATTCCCAAAATATCGTAAGATCTGCACGCCTGCAAACCCTTCGCAAAGATTGACCATCACTTTCTACAACTCAATACAGTAGCGGGCTCCATCGCTTTTACCTGCTAGCCAAAAATTTCTGGCATGCCGATTGGCTATACAACTCACAACACCTTAATTGAATGCCAGAAAATTACCATCAAAACCCGCCGATAGCTGAACCAGGTTTCCGGCTTATTCACTTCAGAGCAGAATGGAGCGGCGCCTGCCAGATCGTTGCCATGATGATCGATAGTCTCCTTGACAGCTATCGCGGACGAGTGACGTTCCAAAGCGCCGATATCGAACGAGACCCATCAGTTGCCGCCGCCTATGGGATCACCGATGTACCGACCGTGTTGCTGTTGAAAGGAAATGAGGTCGTTGCCCATTCGGTGGGAACAGTCTCCCGGCAGGAATTGATCGACAAAATAGAAAACTCCCTGCGTGAAAGCTGATACTCTCTTGTAAACGAATGCTAAACCTAAGAATATGTCAATCGAAATCAAGTATCTGTATTTAAAGAGCCATCCTCTATTTGCCGACCTCAGCGAAGAAAGGCTGACGGAAATTACTGCCTTTGCGAGAGTGAGGACCGCACGCCGTGGTGAGAACCTGGACTATGGCGATGGCACATTTACTCGCATTTACCTGCTGATCAGCGGCAAGATCAAGCTAACCGATATCGATGACGCCGACAATGAGTTGGTTAAAGATATCCTCACCGCCCCCGATATTTTCGGCGACCTCAGCCTTGGGCAGGTACGGCCATTAAGTGATGAGTTTGCACAGGTGCTGACCGCCAATACGATCGTATGTTATTTCCGTGCCGACGACTTTCGGCATATCCTGGAGGTCAATCCATCGATGGCGCTGAACTATGCCAACAGAGTTAATGCAAAGCTGAAGAAACTGGAAGTACGGCATTCGGATCTCGTATTCCGGGACACCAAGTCACGGCTCATGCGATTTATCAAGAGCTGGGCCCAGGCCGATGGAAATCCAATGGGTGACGGGATCGTGCTAAACAATTATCTTACGCATAGCGATATTGCAAGCGTGATCTCCACCTCAAGACAGAGCGTCAACATGCTGTTGAATGAATTGCGGGATGCGGGCCTGCTACTGTACAATCGCAAGCAAATAGAATTGCGCAATCCCCTTTCCTGGAATTGATCCAATCATCAACCCCTTCCCCTCTCATGTCTGCCATTTGTATCTATTTCAAGGTGCATCAGCCCTTTCAGCTTAGGTCCTACGCCAGTTCGGACATAGGCATGAACCATATCTACGAGGATCCCTGTTCCGACCGCGCGATCATTAACGATCTCGCGGACCGCTGCTACCTGCGGGCCAATGAACTTTTGCTTTCCCTGATCCATGCAATGGATGGGCAGTTCAAAGTGAGCTTCTCCATTAGCGGAGTGGTTCTCGAGCTACTCGAGTGTTACCGTCCGGACGTGATCGATTCGTTTCGAAAACTTACGGCCACAGGGTGCGTGGATATCCTTGGCGAGACCTATTACCATTCGCTGAGTTACCTGCACTCGAAGGAAGAGTTCAACAGGCAGGTGCAGCTCCATGGCGGGCTGATCCGGAAGTTGTTTGGAATCGATCCGCAGGTTTTTCGTAATACGGAGCTTATCCACGACAATGCACTTGCGCAGCAAGCATTCCGACTTGGGTTTGCGGGAGTTTTATGCGAGGGAGCCGAATTCATCCTGAAAGGACGGTCGCCGAACCAGGTCTACCAGTCGCCGGGAAAGGAGCAAATGCCCTTGCTGCTGCGTAATTCCAACTTATCGGATGACATCGCCTTCCGATTCGACGATCCCTATTGGAGTGAATACCCCCTTACGGCAGAAAAATTTGCCGAATGGATCCATTCACATCCGTCCGGAACCCAGGTGATCAACCTTTTCCTGGGATATGAAACATTTGGAATATACAAAGAACACGATACGGGCATATTCGACTTCCTCCGGGCCCTGCCGGAGAAGGTCCTGGCTCACCCAAGTCATGTTTTTCGGTTGCCTATGGAGGTCATACGGGATCTGAAGACGGCTGATGAGTATGACGTGCCGGAAATGATCTCCTGGGAAAACCAATCGGCGGCCGGCAGTGCATGGAGTCAGAACGTAATGCAGAACAATACGCTAAAGAAGATCTATAGTTTGGAAAAGATGGCCATGGCAGGGCAGTCGCAGGAAACACAGGCCATTTGGGGAAGATTGCAGGCAGCCGATTATTTTTTCTACATGCTGGACCCGGCCACAAAGGATGCATTCAAATATATCAGTCCATTCCCCTCTCCCGAGTCAGTTTTCCGGTCTTATACCAACATCGTGTTCGACCTGGAGATCCGGCTGATCGAGCAGACTGTTGCCGCAGGTAAGAAGCGGCTCTCCAAGAAAGGATGGAGTATACTTAACAATAACTAAACACAAGAAATGGAAAAGAAACTAAACGGGCAGGTAGCTATCGTTACCGGCGCAAGCAGCGGTATCGGCGCCGGTGTCGCCAGGTCACTTGCCGCGGCCGGAGCTACGGTTATCATCAATTACCCTGTAGCAGTCGCCAAGCCAGCAGCTGAAGCCGTGCTGGAAGAAGTGATCAGGGATAATGGCAAGGGTATTACCTATTGTTGCGATGTCAGCAATGAAACAGCCGTGCAAAAGATGTTCGCGGACACTGTGGCCGAATTTGGGACCGTGGATATCCTCGTCAACAATGCGGGGCTG
>Ga0068860_100003145_pt1 | contig 17056 bp, 14 predicted proteins | sample KBSSwiS32_FD_66597 | JGI IMG/M metagenome (GOLD analysis project Ga0068860, IMG submission 66597) | Switchgrass rhizosphere microbial communities from Kellogg Biological Station, Michigan, USA - KBS Switchgrass S3-2 | ecosystem: Host-associated > Plants > Roots > Rhizosphere > Soil ... | reverse complement strand
GCCGTGCTCGCCGAGGGCGGCCTCCTGTTCGTGGCGACGCATCAGTCCTGGCCTCCACACGAGCTTCCGTGGGACTTCTGGCGCTACTCGCCTGCGGCCTTTCACGTGCTCCTCAACCGCCACACGGGATTCGAGATCCTGCGAGCCGAGGAAGGCCTGCCGGCGCTGATCGTGCCGATGGTGCGCGATGTCGGCACCCGCGATGTCCACCGCAGCCCCGCAAGCCTCGGGGTGAGCGTCCTCGCGCGCAAGGTGTCGCCGCCGCGCTCGGATCTGCGCTGGGACCTGACGGCCGCCGACGTCGTGGCAAGCGACTACCCGAGCGCCTGAGCAGGCACGGCGGCTACCGCTTCGCGGGCAGGCGGAAGACCATGAGCTTGCGCCCCCAGGTCACCACGCCGACATCACGGCCGAACGCGATCGGCGCGGAGAAGGCCGCGCCGCCCAGGTCCCGCTGGGTCACGAGCCTGCCCGTGGCGGTCGCGTAGACGCGCAGGCGCCCCGTGCCCGTGACCACGATCACGGTGTTGTTGGCCACCGTCGGCACGGCGCTGAGCTGGCCGCCGAGGCTCTTCGTCCAGACGCGGCGCAGGCGGCACTTCTTGGTCACGGCGAGCGCGTCGAGCCCGGGTGGCTGGCCGGCGTAGCCCTGCGTCGTCGTGAGGAAGAGCTGCTGCGTCCTGGGGTCCCAGGCGGGCGAGCCGTAGAGGGTCGCGGGGAACGCCAGCTGGAGCCGCTGGACCGGCCCGGCAGCGAGCTTGGCGCGCTGCCAGAGGTAGAGCGCGCCGTCCTTGCCCTCGGACGCGACGAGCGACCCGCAGGCGCCCGCGTTGAACACGATCGGGGTGGAGCCGAAGCCGAAGTCGCCGTGCCGGGGCATGCCCGTGGCGTGGCTTGCCGTCAGCAGGGCGAGCGAGGAGCTGAGCTCGGCGACCGATTCGGCGTGATCGGTCGCCTCGTCGGCGCCGCTGGAGATGTTGGCGTTCGCACTGGCAGCCCAGACATGTCCGTCGGACGTGATCGCGATACCGCCCCAGCCCCAGATGCCTCCGCCGCCGGCCGTCCCATCCGGCATCGCCACGGTCGTCCACGAGTGGTCGACAGCGCCCGACGCAAGCGAGACCGAGAGCACGCGCCCGCTGTAGGGGCGGCGGTCGCAGTAGGAGGCGATGCCGAAGTACACGTGCCCGTTGCCGAGCGCGATGGCGCCCCACACGTGCTCGTGGTACGGATCGATCGGGAGCGCCACGGGCCAGCCCGTGCGGGGCGCACCGTCGTGCACGTTGAGAGCCCAGAGCTTGTCGGTCGCCGCGACGTAGACGAAGCCGCTCACAGGGTCGTAGACCGGAGTGCCGGTCACGCCGAAGACGCCCTTCGGCATCTGCAGGCAACCGGTGCTGAGCGAGCCGAGCTCGCGCGTCCAGAGCGGCGCTCCCGTACGCGCGTCGAAGGCCGTGACCCTGCCCGACTCACTCGCCGTCAGGTAGATGTCGCGGCGCTTGCCGCGGATCGCGATCTTCGTGAGGTACAGCGGCTGGGCCGCGCCGACGCCTCCGAGCGCCCGCGACCAGGCGAGCTTGAGACGGGGAGCGCGCTTGACCGTCAGAGACGATGCGGACGCGCGCGACTGCCGCAGCGGGCTGTTGCCCCAGGTCGTCCAGCCCGGGCCGCCCGTGGCAGGAGCGGCGGCGAGCGCGGACGCAGGCAGCGAGAGCGCCAGGGCGGCGAGTGCGAACAGGCCCGCAGCGCGCGTGCGCGCCGTGATCACTAGACGTCCCGCCACCGCCGCGACGATAGCGTGGCGCCCGGACCGCGGCGCCGCAGCCCGGTAGACTCCCCCCGCATGGAGAGCCTGACTTCGACCGTCGAGGAGTACCTCGAGAAGCTCTTCTGGATGAACGAGGCCGGCATCGACCCCACGCAGGCCAACCTGGCCCGCGCGGTGGGCGTCTCGCAGCCGACGGCCCTCGAGATGGTGCGGCGACTGGTGGACGACGGCTTCGTCGTCCGTGACGAACGCAAGCGCCTGACGTTCACGGCCGCAGGCGAGCAGTCGGCCAGCCGGATCGTCACGCGTCACCGCCTCATCGAGGCCTTTCTCGTGCAGGTCTTCGGCATCCCGTGGGACGAGGTGCACGAGGAGGCGCACTCCTTCGAGCACGGCATCTCCGAGAACCTCGAGGAGCGCATGCGCGTGCTGCTCGTGGGCGTGACCACCTGCCCGCACGGCCACCCGATCGGCGACGCCCCGCGTGAGCCGGGAGTGCCGCTCGTGACCGTCCCCGTCGGCTCGACGGTGCGCGTGCTGCGCCACGAGAACGAGGCCGAGGAACTGCTCCACGCCTACAAGCGAGCGGGCATCGAGCCGGGCGACTCGATCGAGATCACCGGGCTGACGGGCGAGTCGCTCGAGCTGCTGACGCCTGCCAAGGGCCCTACCAGCCTCAGCATCCCCGAGTCGCGCGCCGTCACGGTCGCGATCGAGGAGAGCGGCGACGGGGCCGTCGCCGAGGTGGACGTACCGGGTGCCGCGGTCGCGTTGCACACGTCCTGGGGGCGCTAGCGCGTCCTTACGCGAGGATCGTGTCGTAGAGCAGGAAGACGTTGAGCGACACGATCACGCCCACCACGATGTAGGCCGCGATGTTCGTCGTGCGCCGATTGACGAGATTGCCCATCAGCTCGCGGTTGCGGCAGAAGATCACGAGCGGGATGAGCGCGAACGGGATCCCGAACGACAGCCCGACCTGCGAGATGATGAGTGCGCTGGACGGGTTGATGGCCGGGATCGCGAGCACGATCAGCGCCGGGGCCATCGTGATGATCCGCCGGAGGTAGAGCGGGATCTGGCGGTTGATGTAGCCCTGCATCACGACCTGCCCGGCCAGCGTGCCGACGCTCGACGACGAGAGGCCGGAAGCGAGCAGCGTGATGCCGAAGATGACGTCGGCGTGGTTTCCGACGATCACGCCGAGGCCGCGGTAGGCCTCGTCGATGTCGCCGATGCCCGTCAGGCCGCGCGAGTGGAAGACGGCGGCGGCCATGATCAGCATCGCCATGTTCACGAGCCCGGCGATCGTCATCGCGATCACGACGTCGATCTGCTCGAAGCGGAAGATGCGCCTGCGCTCGTCGGCATTCGCGCCGACCACGCGCCGTTGCGTGAGCGACGAATGCAGGTAGATCACGTGCGGCATCACGGTCGCGCCCAGGATTCCCGCGGCCAGGAGCACGCTCTGGGAGTCGGAGAACTGCGGTGTCAGCAATCCCTTCACGGCCGCGGCCCCGTCGGCGTGCGCGTGGAAGATCTGGAACGTGAAGCCCGCCACGATGATGCCCACGAGGGTCGTGATGACCGCTTCGAGGTGGCGCACGCCGCGCAACTCGGCGCTGAGGATCGCGAACGTGACAACACCGGTGAGCAGGCCGGCGGGGAGCAGCGGCATGCCGAAGAGCAGGTGGAAGCCGAGGGCGGCGCCGACGAATTCCGCGAGGTCGCAGGCCATGGCGACCGCCTCCGCCTGCAGCCAGAGGAAGATCCGCATCGGCTTCGAGAACGCCTCGCGGCTGACCTCGGCGAGGTTGTAGCCCGTGGCGATGCCGAGCTTCGCGCTCATCGTCTGGATCAGCATGGCCATCAGGTTCGAGACCAGGATGACCCAGAGCAGCATGTACCCGTACTTGGAGCCGGCCGCGATGTTGGTGGCGAAGTTCCCGGGGTCGACGTACGCGATCGCCGCGATGAATGCGGGGCCGAGGAAGGGCCACAGTCCGCGCAGCCCTCCTCGCCTCTCGGCCAGCGAGCGCTGTGCCGCTTCGAGGACCTTCTGCTCGCCGGGCAGGGCGACGGCGGGCAGATCGGTACGCACGGGCGGCGGTGGATTCACGCGCTCCCTCCGATGCGGATCCGCTCCGCGAGCTCGCGGGAGATGGCATGGCGCTCGCCGGCAACCTCGACGGTCAGGGGACCGTCGAAGGGCGCGTGCGCCAGCATGACGACGCGCTCGTCCGGCAGGAAGCCGAGCTCGGCGAGGTAGCGCAGGAGGCCCGGGTCGCCGTCCGGCACGCGGCGGATGACGGCCTCGGCGCCGCGCGCGAGCTCGCTCAGCGGCCGGTCGTCCTCCTCGGCCAGCTCGAGCTCGGGCGTGGGGATCGGATCGCCGTGCGGATCGCGCGTCGGGTGGCCGAGGGCCGCATCGATGCGCGCCTCGAGCGCCTCCGAGAGGTGGTGCTCGAGGCGCTCGGCCTCGGCATGCACCTCGTCCCAGGAAAGGCCGAGCGCCTGCATCAGATAGAGCTCCAGCAGGCGGTGGTGGCGAATGACCTCGAGTGCCGCCTGCGTGCCCGCATCGGTCAGCGCGACGCCGTGATACGGCTCGTGGCGCACGAGTCCCACGCTTGCAAGGCGCTTGATCATCGCGGTCGCCGAGGCGGCCGTGACGCCGAGGCGCTCTGCCAGCGCACTCGTGGTCACGCTGCCGCTGCGATCCAGCATCCAGATCGCCTTCAAGTAATCCTGGACGGTCTCGGTCATGACGAGCATGAACCTGATATTAGACAACTCTAAATTTGCTTGTCGAGGTGACCGTCGCGCGGCTGCCCGGGAGATCGCGTCACGCCCGACGTTGCGGCTCCTTGGCCCGGCGCCGAACGAGCCGCTGCGCGATCGCACGCGATCGCGCGAGCGCCGCGCGCCGCCTGAAGTACGTTGTGCATGCGTGAGTGCCGAGCAAGCCACGAGGCTGAGCTACGTCGCGCGTCCCTGCCCGCTCTGCGGCTCGGACGATGACGCGGCGGTGATTGCTCCGTCCACGGTCGACGAGAGCACGCTCGATCGCTTCGCGTTCGCGTCGCGCAAGCTCCCGGAATACATGCATCACCGGCTCGTGCGGTGCCCGGTCTGCACGCTCGTCTATGCGAGCCCCGTGCCCGACGCAGCCTCGCTCGCGGAGGCCTACGAGGACGCGGCGTTCGACAGCGGCGTCGAGGCGCAGTTCGCGAGCCACACGTACGCGGCGCTCGTACGACCGCTCCTGGCCCGGCTGCCGCGTCCCCTGCGCGCGCTCGACGTGGGCACCGGCGACGGCGTCTTCCTCGAGCGCCTCCTGGAGCTGGGCATCGACGACGTGAGCGGCGTCGAGCCGTCGGCGGCGCCGGTCGCCGCGGCCGCACCGCGCGTACGTGACCGCATCGTCCAGGACGTGTTCCGGGCCGAGCGCTTCGAGCCCGGGTCGCTCTCCCTGATCACCTGCTTCCAGACGATCGAGCACGTGCCCGACCCGCTCGTCTTCTGCCGTGACGCTGCCGGGCTCCTGGCCGAGGGCGGGGTCCTCATGATCGTCTGCCACGACTGGCGAGCGCGCGTCAACCGGGCGCTGGGGCGCCGTTCCCCGATCTACGACATCGAGCACGTGCAGCTCTTCTCCGCCACGAGCGCTCGGGCGCTGCTCGAGCGATCCGGCCTCGCCGACGTCCGGGTACGCGGCATCCGGAATCGCTATCCCGCGTCGTACTGGACGCGCCTCGCTCCGCTCCCGCGCGTCGTGAAGAGCCGCGCACTCGGCCTGCTCGACGGCAGCCGCGTCGGTCGCGTGGCCGTCTCGCTGCCGGTCGGCAACCTGGTCGTCACCGGGGTCAGTCGACGAGGAAGCTGATGGTCGCCTCGGCCTCGCGCGCCGCTGCCTCGGCCTCGGCGCGCGTGTCGCCGGTCGCGAGCACGAAGCCTGCGCGGTCGGAACCGCGCAGGAGCGGCTCGATCTGCGTGCCCGGGGCGCGGTAGGAATATGCGAGCTCGACGCCCGGGAGGGCGCGCGCCTCCTCGAGGCCATCGACACGCCGCAGGCGCCCGGGTGGCGCGATCAGGAAGCGCACGATCGCAGCGCGGTCGCGCACCGGCTCCAGCCGGCCCGGCGGACGGCCGAGCGCGGCCAGCACCGCTGCGGCGCTGAGGTCGACGCCGAGCGCCGCCGCGCACAGCTCCGCGTCGTGGCCTCCGCCGAGCCGCGCGGCGACCTCCATGACGCGCGGGCCGTCCGCCGAGATAAGCACCTGCGTATAGGTCGGGCCCTCCGTGATGGCGAGCGCACGGCAGGCGGCGGCCGCCGCAGCCACGACGTCTGCGACCGGGTGCTGCGACGGGTAGGTGTGCGCCGTCGCAACGCCGAACGCCAGCGCGCACTCGCGGTCGGTGACGGTGAGCGGGACGAAGCGGCCACCGTCGAGGAACGCGTTGACCGTGAGCTCCGGGCCCTCGACGAACTCCTCGCAGAGCGCGTGGCCGTCGCGCGAGTCATGGGCCGCGCGCGCAACCGCCGCCGAGACGTCGCCGCCCGGCTCGACGATCGAGAGGCCCCGCTGGCCCTGCGCCGCATTGGGCTTGACGACCACGCGGGCCCCGGCCGGGAACCCCGTCCCGTCCTCGCTGAAGCCCGGCTGCTGCACGCCGTGGCGGGCGAACGCGCGCCGCTGCTCGAGCTTGTCCGTGGCCCGCGCCGCCGCGACCGGGTCGAGCGGATGCGGGAGCTTCAGCGCATCGGCGACCTCCGCCGCGACACGCACGGGGCCGTCGGTGCCGGGCGAGATGACGCCGGCTGCGCGCTCGCGCTGGGCCGCCCCGAGGAGGCCGCCGAGGTCCATGGCCGAGACATGCCCGAAGCGGTCGGTCAGCCCTTCGCGCACGCAGAACGCCCAGCGGTCGCGGTCGCACGCGACCGTCGTGATCCCCAGTCGCCGGGCGGCCGCATACGCGCCCAGTTGCCCGGCGCCCGCGCCGAGCACCATGAGAGGCCGCTCGGGAATCGCTACGTGATGGCTGCCACGTGCGCAGCCCACCAGGCCGGGTTGTCGGCGTACCAGCGGATCGTGCGCTCCAGGCCCTCGTCGAAGCCGATGCGCGCGCGCCAGCCGACGCACTCGGCCGTCTTGCCGGTGGAGCCGATGTGGCGATCGACCTGGCCCGGGCGATCCGGCACGTGCGCGATCAGCGAGCGCGGCTTGCCGAGGCTGTCGCAGATGCGCTCGGCGATGCTCTGCACGTCGACATCGACACCCGTGGCGACGTTCAGGACCTGGCCGGCGACGCGCTCGAGCGGCGCGGCGATGATCGCCGCGATCGCCTCCGAGGTGTCCTCGACGTGCAGCCAGTCGCGGCTCGCGCTGCCGCCTCCGTGCACCGTCAGCGGACGATCCTGCAGGGCCGCCGTGATGAAGCGCGGGATGACCTTCTCGGGGTGCTGATAGGGGCCGTAGTTGTTGAACGGCCGCACGACCACGGCGGGCGTGCCGTAGGTGCACCAGTAGCTGTAGACGAGGCGATCGCCGCCCGCCTTGGTGGCGGCGTAGGGCGAGCGCGGATTGAGCGGGTGCTCCTCGTCCATCGGGTCGCGCTCGGCCGTGCCGTAGACCTCGCTGGACGACACGAGCACGAAGCGCTCAACGGGGTGCCGGCGGCACGCGTCGAGCAGCACCTGGGTGCCCTCGACGTTCGTCGTGACGAACTCGCTCGCGCCGTCGAGGATCGACTTCTCGACGTGCGACTCGGCCGCGGCATTGACGATCACGTCGACGCCCGCGACGATCTCCTCGACGTGGGCGGCATCGCGGATGTCGCCCTCGACGAACGCCAGGCGGTCGTGTCCGAGCAGGTCGGCGATGTTGGCCGTGTTGCCGGCGTAGGTGAGCGCGTCCATGATCACGACCTCGTGGTCGGTGGCGCGCAGCAGATGCCGGCAGAGGTTGGAGCTGATGAACCCGGCACCGCCGGTGACGAGCACGCGCGTCATTCGAGCACCTCGTCGATCACGTAGAGCGGGCGCTGCTCCACGTCGCGCTGGATCCGCATGACGTACTCGCCGAGCAGCGCGAGAATGAAGCCCTGGACCGCCAGCACGCCGAGGATCAGCGCGGCGAGGAAGGTCGGGCCCGGGAAGTTTGCCTCAGCGATCCAGTAGATCACGGCATACGTGCCGAGTGCGAGCGACGCCAGCGTCATCACGATCGCGATCGCCGCGCCGGCCCACTGGATCGGCTGCGGCCAGAAGCCGAACAGCACGTGCAGCGCGAGTCGCAGCAGCCGCATCGACGAATAGCGCGAGGCCTGCCCCTCGCGGGCGTGGTGCTGGAGGTCGACCTCGACCACCGAGGCACCGGTCGAGAGGATCAGCGCCTTCGTGAACTTCTGCCGGCCGACGCGGTGCAGCACGGGCTCGATCGCGCTCCGCCGGTAGGCGTTGAACGCGCAACCGTAGTCCGAGATCTCGACGCTCGTCAGCTTCCGCAGCATGCCGTTGACGGCGCGGGACGGCAGCTTGCGACTCATGAGCGCGTCGGCGCGTGCCTGCCGGCGGCCCGAAGCGACCTCGACGCCGTTGTCCTCGAGCGCGGCCACGAGCTTGCCGATGTCGTCGGGATCGTTCTGGAGGTCGCCGTCCATCGTCACGACGATGCCGGCGCGCGCGTGCAGCATGCCGGCCGCCATCGCCGGGTGCTGGCCGAAGTTGCGCTTGAGCAGAACCACGCGGAAGCGCGAATCGCGCGCGTGCGCCGCGCGCAGCAGCGCTCTCGAGCCGTCGGTGGAGCCGTCGTCGACGAGCACGACCTCCCACGGCCGCCCCCATGCGATCAGGGCGCGCGAGAGTCGTTCAACCAGCTCATCGACGTTGCGTGCCTCGTTGAAGACCGTCACGACGACGCTCACATCGGGCCGCGCTGTATCCTCGCCGGCGCTCGCCGACGTCAGCACGGCCTCCTCTTCAGCGGCGGCCGACACCCGCCGAGGGTACCAATTTCGGCTCTCTCCCCGCTCCTGATGGGCGACGCCGGCACAGAGGCACTAGGTTGAGACGTGGATGGCGGCGCTGCCGGACACTCGCGCACGATCTGGCGCCGTGCTGCTCGCGGGCGGCCTGGCAGCGGCGTTCCTGGCCACCCGGATCGCACTCACGTGGCGATTCCCGTGGTTCGTCGACGAGACCACGTTCGCGAGCTTCGCCAGGGACGTGCACGGCGACGTCGCGAGCTGGCTGTTCATCGCCGAGAGCGACCACAAGGGCCTCCTGCCATCGTGGCTGGGCGCGGGCCTGATCAGCGCCGGCATTGCCCCCGTGACGGCCATGCGCCTGCTTGCAGTGGCCGGTGCGGGACTCGCCGCGATCTGCGGCGGCCTGCTCATGCGCCGTCTGTACGGGCGACGCGAAGGCTTTCTGACGGCGGCGCTGATCGCGCTCGGGCCCTATTTCCTCGTCACCGCGTCGGTCGGCATCTATGACGCAATGGCAACCGGGCTGGTCGCGGCAGCCGTGCTCGCCTCGATCCGGCTGGCCCAGAATCCGAAGCTGTACCCGGCGCTGGCTCTCGGCTGCATCCTGGGTGCGGGCGGCCTCACGAAGCCCACGACCTGGGCCGCCGCCATCGTCCTCCCGTTCACGCTGCTGCTCTTCGACTACCGCTCGCCGGAGCTGCGACGGCGCCTCGGGTCGTGGTTCGTGCACGCGGCGATCGCGCTGGCGCTGGGGTACGCGTTCGCGTCGATGGCGCACCTCACTCCGCTCTACAACCGGCCGCTCAGCATCGAGAACCAGCGCACGCTCGGCGACTCGCTCCGCAACCTGGGGCCCGTGCTCCGGGAGAACTGGCCGCCGCTCTGGGACGCTCTCAGCGGCTACCTCACGATCCCCGGGGTCGTTCTGGCATGCCTCGGCGTCGTCGTCGCCGCGCGCCGGCACCGCGCCGCGGCAATGATCCTGGGGGTGTGGACGCTGGCGGTGATGGTCTCGGCGCTGTTGCTCCCGCTGACCGAGTACCCGCGCTACTTCGCGACGGCGATGGTGCCGCTGTCCGCGTTCGTGGCCATCGGAGCACTCGCGGTCTGGGACGGGATCGCCGCCGGGTCGTGGGCGCGCCGCGGCGTGCGCGTCGCCGCGGCCGTGGCGGTCGCTGCGATCGCGCTGATGCCGGCCGCTCGCTTCGAAGGACGGGTGCTGGCCGATCCGGTGCACGCCAGCTACCCCGGTCTGGACCACGTGCAGTACGTGACCGCGAACAGCGCGCAGACGTGGGTGGTGCCCGTGGCACGGAGGATCGAGCGCGGCGGCGGGCCGTATCCCGTGCACATCGACGTGGGACGGGGCTATCCCTGGGGCCTCGACCTCGAGCTCAACGGGGCGACGTACGGCAGTGCGCGCCGCTACGACGTGTTCGCGAATGGCAAGCCGGCGGAGCGGGCGCGTGCCCGCTACTTCATCCGCGACGGGCCCGGCGGCCTCTCCGTGCCGCCCGGCTTCCGGCTGATCTGGAGCTACGCGCGCAGTGACGGCGGCGCCGTGATGCAGCTCTACGAGCGCTCGTAGGCTCAGGCAGCGCGGCGCGTCGGGCGAGCGGGCGGCGCCTCGGCAGCGGGCGGGGCCACGCGCACGTCACGCAGTCCCGAGACGGCGTCGGCTGCCGGGGAGACCAGGCGCACCTCGCCGTCGCGGACGATGCTGCTGCGAATGTAGAGCGGCCGCCGTTTGACCTCCTCCAACACGCGCGCGAGGTACTCGCGCACCAGTCCGATCGCGAACAGGTTGAGCGAGCCGAACAGCAGGACGAGGATCAGGATCGTCGTGACGCCGGGGGCCGAGCTGTCGGGGAAGAGCACGCGGCTCGCTCCCTGCGCCGCGGCGAGCACGAGGCTGAGCACGAACAGCACACTGCCGACGAAGCTGAGCATCGTCAGGGGCACGTTGCTGAACGAGAAGATGCCCTTCTTGGCCCAGCCGATGTTGCGGCGGAGGCTGTTGGTCGTCTCGCCGAACATGCGCTTCGGCCGGACGTAGTCGATCCCCGTCTGCTTGAAGCCGACGAATGCGCGCACGCCGCGCAGGAAGAGGTCGCGCTCGTCGCACTGCAGCATCGCGTGCACGACGCGGCGGTCGATCAGCGAGAAGTCGCCGGCGTCGCGCGGGATCGAGAGGTACGAGAAGCGATCGAACGCCCAGTAGAAGGCGCGGTAGGCCCGTTGCATGAACCACGTCGCCTCACGCGAGACGCGCCGCCCGTAGACGACGTCGAAGCCTTCCTTCCAGCGTTCCACGAACTGCGCGATCAGCTCCGGCGGGTCCTGCAGGTCGCCGTCCAGCAGCACGACCGCGTTCTTCGTCGCGAGCTCCATGCCGCTCCGGAAGGCGGCCTGCGAGCCGAAGTTGCGCGAGTGCGAGACCCCGAGGACGCGCCGGTCGCGCTCGCTGATCGCGCGGATCACCTGCTCGCTGTCGTCGGGGCTCGCGTCGTTCACGAAGATGATCTCGTAGTCGATCCCGAGCGCAGTGAACGTCTCGGTCAGCCGCCGGTACATGACGGGGATGGCCTCCGCATCGCGATAGCACGCGATCACCGCCGTCACGCTGTGCTCGGCGTCGAGCGCGACCTCCTTGGTCGCGCTGCGGTAGCGCTCGGGATTGGCGAGGCCCTCGTACCACGCGGTCATGCGCTCGAGGCCGTCTTCGAGCGGCGTCGTCGCCTCCCAGCCGAGCGCGCTCCGCGCGCGTTCGCTGTTGGCGAACCAGTCGGCGGTGTCCCAGCGGCGCGCCGGCATCGTGAAGCTCGCGGGGCGGTCGATGCCGTAGAGCTCGCGAGCGATCTCCGCCAGCTCGCCGATCGTGGTCTGGCGGCCGGTGCCGACGTTGAAGGAGTCGCCGTAGTCGTCCTCACGCAGCTCGCTCGCAGCGGCCACGAATGCGTCGACGACGTCGTCGCTGTAGACGAAGTCGCGCGAGATGCGCGGATCCACGAGCGGCGGCAGCTCACCGCGCACGCCGTGCTGCACGATCTGGGGCATGAGCCGCGAGGGATCCTCGAGCGGGCCGTAGACGGAGTAGAGGCGCAGGTTGGCTGCCGGCAGCCCGTGGTGCTTGCCGTAGTAGTGGATGAGGTGGGCGCAGGCGGCCTTGGAGACGGCGTACTCGCTGTTGACGGCCAGGAAGTCGTGCTCCTCCGGCCCGGCCGCGTTCTCTCCGTACTCCGACGAGCTGCCGGCGTGGATGTAAGCCGCGAGATTGCGCGTCGCGAGGCGCTCGAGCAGCGCGTGCGTGCTCATGAGATTCGTGCGCAGGATCAGTTCGCCGTCCGTCTCGAACGAGTACGCGCCGTACGCGATGCAGTTGAACACGGTGCGCGGTCGCACCTCGTCGAGCATGCGGTCGACGTTCAGCCCGACGAGCGCGTCGAACTCGCGCACGTTGGCGGCCGGCAGATCCTCGAGCCGCCAGGCCGGCGTACGGCTCGTCGTCGCAACCACGTCCGAGCGGTGCTCGAGCAGCCTGCGCGCGAGATTGGCGCCGACGAAGCCGCTCGCGCCGAGCACGAGGATCGGCCCTTGCAGGGAGCGAATGCGGTCGCCGGGCTTCATGCGGAGCGCCGCAGCGGCCGCGGCTGGCGGGCGAGGTGCTCGAGCGCCGAGCGCAGGAGCGCACGCGGAGAAAGGCCGTGCAGATCGTGCAGGAACTCCGCGCCGCCCGTCTCGCCCGCCGGCGAGCGGCGCACGCCCGCGCGCACGAGACGCGTCGCCAGACCGTTCTCGGCGACGACCTCGGCCGTTAGTGAGCCGACCCCGCCGTCCACGTAGTGCGATTCGACCGAGATCGCGAGCGGCACGCCGGCCAGCGCGGCCACGAGGTCGTGCGTGGGCGCCGGACGCACGCAGGAGACGACGACGACGCGCGCGGCGACGCCGCTCTCGGCGAGCAGGCGCTGCGTCTCGACGGCGGTGGAGGCCATGTTCCCGAGCGCGACGAGCGCAATGTCGGCGCCGTCGCCGAGCACGTGCGCGCGACCCATCGCGAAACGGCCGTCGAGCCCGGCGATGGCAGGGCCCATGCGCGCCAGGCGCAGGTAGGCCGGTCCCGCGAGCGTGCTCGTCGAGGCAACGGCGCTCGCGGTCTGCGGATCGTCGGCCGGAGCGATGACGGCGAGCCCGGGCAGTGGGCGGAGCACGGCGACGTCCTCCAGTGCCCAGTGCGTGATGCCGTTCGGGCCGTAGTCGAGGCCCGGCCCGACGCCCACGACGCGCACCGGGAGGTCGTGCAGCACGGGGCCGTTGCGGATGAACTCGTACGAGCGCAGGGCGGCGAACGTGGCGATGGAGTAGACGAACGGGACGTACCCCGCCTCCGCGAGCCCCGTGGCCATGCCGACCATGTTCTGCTCGGCGACGCCGACGTTGATGAAGCGGTCGGGGTGGCGGTCGGCGAACGGCTCGACGGCCATGAACCCGAGGTCGCCCGTCAGCAGGAGCACGCGAGGATCGCTGTCGGCGAGCTCCGCGAGCGCTGTCACGAATGCCTTCCTCATGCGGCTGCCCTGCGGGACTCGAGCGCGCCGAGCTCGGACAGCGCGGTCGCGTACTGGGCGTCGTCCATGGGGAGGTAGTGCCAGCGGATCTCGCGCTCCATGTAGGAGACGCCGTGGCCGAAGACCGTCTGGGCGAGCAGGACGTGCGGCCGGTCGGGGCCGGACGCGAGCCCGTCGATGACGCCGCGCAGCGCCGCGTGATCATGCCCGTCGACGACATGGGCGTCCCAGCCGAAGCTGCGCCATCGCTCGTCGAGCGGCGCGAGGTCGATCACGTCGCGCGTGTAGCCGAGTGCCTGCTGGCCGTTGACGTCGACGACGACCACGAGATTCGCGAGCCGGTGGTGCGCGGCGAACATGACCGCCTCCCAGACCGAGCCCTCGTTGCACTCGGCGTCGCTCATGAGCACGAACGTGCGCCGCTCGCTGCCCGAGAGCCGCGCCGCGAGCGCCGAGCCCGTCGCCAGCGAGAGCCCGTGACCGAGCGAGCCCGTCGAGAAGTCGACGCCGGGCAGGACGTGATCGGGATGGGTCCCGAGGCGGCTGCCGTCGACGCAGAAGCTCGCGAGCTCGGCGGAGTCGATCACACCCGTCTCGTGCAGCGCCGCGTACAGCGCCAGGCTTGCGTGCCCCTTCGAGAGCACGAAGCGATCGCGCTCCGGATCGTCCGGGCCCTCGCCCCGCAGGACGCCCGCGTAGAGCGTGCCCAGAATGTCGGCGACGGACAGGCTCGAGCCGATGTGCCCGACGTTCGCACGCTTCGACTGCTCGATCACGATACGGCGGATCCGGTCGCTCAGGATCCCCGCGGGCGCGGTGGCGCGAGACAAGGACGACTCCTGGTGTGCTGCAGTCTCGGTGGATTCGGGCATGCGGGCATCACAACGCGTGCGCACCTGCCTTCAAACCTATACACGCTCCGCGGGCGCGAATGGGGCCGCCTCTCGCAGCAGTTCCGCCAGCTCACGCGCGCGAGTCCTGCGGTCGAGGCGCTCCCGCCACTCGGCCGTCAGGCGGCGTTCCTCGAGGCTCCCGGCGAGCCAGGCTCCGGTGGCGTGGCCGAGCGCGGCGAGGATCTCGCTCTCGTCGTCCGGATCCGCGATCCAGGCCGAGCCCGTGTCGCGCAGCAGCGACGCCGCGTCGCCTTCGGGCGGAACGAGCGCGAGGATCGGCCGCTCCGCTGCCAGGTACTCGTAGACCTTGCCCGAGACGACCGAGAGTCCGCGGCCGCCTGCGCGCGGCACGAGCAGCAGCAGCACGTCCGCGGCGCGCATCGCGGCCAGCGCCTCGGCGTGCGGCCGGAAGCCCTCGAGCGCGAGCGCGTCGCCCAGGCCGAGCCCCAGCGCCCACTCGCGATCCGCGGGCCTGAGCTCGCCCAGGAACGCCGCCTGCACGCGGCCGCCGAGCTCGGGGCGGCTGCGCAGGAGCGCCGCGAAGGCGCTCAGGAACGGCCGCGGCGTGCGCTGGCCGAAGAACGAGCCCGCATGGACGATGCGCATGCGCTCGCCACGGGCGTACACGAGGCCGTCGAACTCGTCGAAGTCGCACCCGTTTGCGACCACGCGCACGTCGGTGCCGGGCGGAGCGAGCGCCGCGGCTTCCTCGGCGATCGCAGGCGTGACCGCGCTCACGGCTGCGACGCGCCGCAGCGCGGCGCGCGCGATGCGGGCCTCGACCGCGCGCTTCGCGCGAACGCTGCGCCGGTCGTAGCGCCGGTGTGGATTCGCAAGCCACGAGTCGCGGAAATCGGCCACGTGAGGAACCCCGCTACGGCGCGCGATCGCGGCAGCGATCACGTGCACGGAGTTGGGCGGCGAGGTCGAGAGCACGACATCGATCTCGCGCTCGCGCACGGCCCTGGTGCCCGCACGCACGGCATCGGGAAGCCACGCGATCTCGGGGTCGGGCAGCAGGGCGCTGCGTCCCAGCAGGGCGGCGCGCACTCCGAGCCTGCGCGCGCCATCGGCGGCGGCCAGGCGCGCGGCCGGCGTCTGTGCGTGTGAGGGCCCGCGGTAGCGCGCACGGTGCACCGTCGTCGCCGGCGGGACGTCGGCGGCGAGGCCGGGGTCGACCGCGCTCCATTTCGGGTCGTCCGGCGCAAGCACGTCCACATCGATGCCGAGCTCCGGGAGGTGACGGCACAGCTTGAGCACGCGCTGCACGCCGCCGCCGCCCGCAGGCGGGAAGTAGAACGAGACGATCAGGACGCGCATCGCTCGTCGCGCCAGTGCGCTGCGAGTGCGCCCGCCGTGTCGGCGTGGCCGCCGCGCGCCGCGATGCCGTCGAGCAGACGGTCGTAGAGCTTGTCCCAGCCGCGCCCGTAGACGCCGTCGAAGCGGTCGTTGTGCCAGAGGATGCTCGCGCAGCCGCCGACGTCGTGCAGGTGGTCGAGCACGCGCTCGACCTCGTCCCAGGCATCTTCGGGGGAGAGCCCCAGATAGCGCTCCTCGGAGAGCGTCGTGTCCATCAGCACGAGGGGCACCTCGAGGATGCGCATGGGCGCCCCGGTGGCGATGTCCCAGGGCCGGAACGGGAACGACAGCCCGGCCCGCGGCCCGGTCCGCTCGGCGTAGCCGAGTGTCGTGTCGTAGGAGAAGCCGAGCCGATCGAGCGTCCGGATGCCCTCGTGCCACGGGAGACGCAGGTAGTGGTGGCGGTTGCCCGCGATCGGCCCGCCCAGCAGCCCGGACAGCACGGCGCGCTCGCCGGCCACGAGCCGCTCGTCGGCCAGGCAGGTGTAGCTGGAGTGGAGTCCCACTTCGAGCCCGAGCGCGTCGAGCTCGGTCACGAGGCGTGCGCGCCGGGCGGCGTAGGCCCCGGGCGCCGCTCCGTCATGGGGGTCACGGTGCGCGGCGAGCACGAAGCAGGTCGAGCGGAAGCCGTGGCGCTGCTCGCTCGCGGCAAAGCGCTTGTGCGACCAGTTGGGATCACTGCCGAGCAGCCGGTGGAGCGGCGCGCGCGCCAGCCCGGCGGCCTCGACGCGCATGGCCTCGGAGTCACCCCCCGCGAGGGCGTTCTTGAGCCGCGCCCCGGCGCCGAGAAGCCCGCGGCGGCTCCACCGCCAGGGGGTGTCGATGTCATGCGTGAGCGCGACCGCGAAGCGCGCGTCCTCGGGATAGGCGGGCGCGGGCTCGGCTCCGACGCCCTTCGCCGCCTCCCGCAGCGCGAGCACGATCTCGTCGAGTGGCGTCGCGCCGGCCCCGAGCGCCGAGGCCGAGGCCGGAAAGCGCCCGTGCTCGTCCGCAGCGCCGCCCAGCTCCTCGGTGCGCGCGAGCGTCGCTGCCGCGGCTCGCAGGTCCCATGTCGGATCGAGCGGGATCACGGGCGCGCCGTCGGCAATCGCGAGGCCGGCCGCCGCACAGAGCTCACCCGCGACCCAGCGCACTTGCGCATGGAGGCCGTCGGGGAGCGACACGACGGCGCGGTGCACGCGCGCATCCTAGACGGTTGGAACGGCCTACCCTTGCGGCGTGCTTCCGTCCCCGGCGCTGGCCTACCGCGCGAGCATCGCCGCCGCCTGTGCCGTGGCGGCCGGCCGCCTGCTCCCGTACATGGGCGACCGAGTCATGCACCGCGACGAGGCTCTCGCGGTCATGGTCGCGCGCAGGCCGCTGGGCGAGTTGCTCGAGACCGTCCAGCTGGTGCGAGGCGGTGCGCCCCTGCATTTCCTGCTCGCCAAGCTCGTGGCCGAGCTCGGTGGAGGGCTCGTCGCGACGCGCGCCATCTCGGC
>Ga0068860_100003144_pt1 | contig 17057 bp, 13 predicted proteins | sample KBSSwiS32_FD_66597 | JGI IMG/M metagenome (GOLD analysis project Ga0068860, IMG submission 66597) | Switchgrass rhizosphere microbial communities from Kellogg Biological Station, Michigan, USA - KBS Switchgrass S3-2 | ecosystem: Host-associated > Plants > Roots > Rhizosphere > Soil ... | reverse complement strand
GCAGCGATATTACTGCAAGCATTGCAAAAGTTATTTTACCCTGGCGGGGAAAGAAAAAGTTTCCGCAGGCGCGAATAACAAAAAGCACATGGCCACCATTGTAGACATTGCCAAAGCTTTAAACATTTCAAAGTCTACGGTATCAAGGGCATTGCATGAACATGGTGATATCAATCCCCAGACAAGAGCGGCCGTATTGAATATGGCCCGCGAACTGGATTATCAGCCCAACCAGTTGGCCCAAAGTCTTGTTAACAGCAAGACAAATACCATCGGGATTATAGTTCCCGAGTTTATGACCTATTTTTTTCCGACCGTAATCATCGGTGCACAGGAAGTAGCGGCTGCCGCCGGTTACAATGTGATCATCTGCCAGAGCCAGGAATCGCTGACTACTGAGATTGCCAATGCAAATGTGCTGCTGTCCAGCCGCGTAGACGGCGTGCTGGCTTCCATGACCAAAGAGACAAAAAAGTTTGAGCATTTTAAAGCGTTTGAAAGGCATGGCATCCCGGTTGTTTTCTTTAACCGTGTGTGCGAGGAGATGGATACTTCAAAAGTGCTGGTAAATGATTATGAAGGTGCGTTCAAAGCAGTGGAACATTTAATACTGAGTGGTTATAAGAACATTGCACATATTGGCGGGCCATCGGTTTTGCGCATTACGTATAACCGGTTGAATGGTTATATGGATGCATTGAAAAAATACAAACTGCCGGTAAAAAAAGACATGGTTGTTCACAGTGATCTTTCTGTAAAAGCGGCGATACAATGTTCTCAAAAATTATTATCGCGTAAGCACAGGCCCGACGCCGTTTTTTGTGTGAACGACCCTACTGCTATACAATTAATGCTGTATGCGAAAAGAAAGGGAATAAAAATTCCGGCCGAATTGGGTGTCGTTGGATTCAGTAATGATCCGATGGCCGCTGTAATTGAGCCATCTCTTACCACCGTAGAGCAACCGGTAGCCGATATGGGCCGCGCAGCCATGCGCACATTGCTGGATACTATAAAAAAAGGACCGGCCGATTCTGTCCCGGTTCGTATATCACTGCAAACCAGTTTAATAATAAGGCAATCTTCGGTTAGAAAATAGCAGGCCGTATGCCCCCCGGAACCGAAGTTCGGCTTATCTAAATTTAAAAATCGCCGGCCCATCCCCGTGAGAATAAGCGTGGATGAATATTTTACATTCCAGGCGATCGGGAAGCTAAAAAAACCTCCCGTCTTTTTCAATCACCCTGTACGGTCTTGAAAAAAAATCGTCTGCATTTTTATTGAAATCGTCTTTGTAAACAATCGGTGTACTATGGCCCGAGTTGGGCAATATCCACAAATAAGCATGAGGAATGTTTTGAAAAATAAGCAGGGTGTGCGAGGGTTTAAGGATATCATGATCGCCACCGATGACCAGGGTGGGACATTTAATGGTCTGCAATGCCGACAGCGGGATATGGGGTTCATCTACCAGCAAATGCAGCAATTTCCATCCCTCTTTTTCGGCAGGCGTTTTAGATGCTTTATTTTTTAATGCCGTATAGGAGGGCATAACTAAATTGATCACATCCTGGTTTACCGCGGAAGTATCGGGCGTGAGGTTGGCACCTGTTACTGCCAGTTTCTTTACTTTTCCGGGATGCCGGATGGCCAGCAGCAAACCATTGATGCCGCCGTCGCTCCAGCCAATAACATTTGCGGAATCTATTTTCAGGGCATCCAGCAAAGCAGCATAGTCGTCTGCCATCATTTCATAAGAAAGCGAGTCGCCGGTATCAGCAGATTTACCCTGCGCCCGGCTATCGGCAATGATCACCTTATACTTCTTTGCGAAATAAGGGATCTGGTACACAAAATTGTTGATGGAGCCACCATTGCCGTGGATGATCAAAAGCGGTTGTCCTTCCCCGTAGATTTCGCAATACATCTTAAAACCGCGCACCGGGTAATATTTGCCTTTGGATGAATCGCGCCCGTAGACGCTGCTTTGCAGTTGCATGTTAAAATCCTGCTGAATTTTTGCAAGGTCCTGCGTAGATGCGGTGAAGGCGGCTGCCTGTAGCAGCAGCAGCCATAGTATTTTTTTCATGCGGTTTAGTTATTAGGCGAAGAAGTTACCGCATTCCAATTAAATACCCAAAATAACCCTATGGGAATAATGGGTATCACAATCCAATATAAAACGACAAATTCCCGGTCTCATGGGAATACAATTGATGAACCAGTGCCGCTGTGATATTCTGGTTGAAAGATAGCGCGAACCGGTTAATGGAAAGCACCGCCCCGCCATTGAAAATCCAGACAGCATCACGGATGGTGCCCGGTTTTTCATTCTTATCCGCCGCATTAACCTGCCGGCTGCCTTGCTGCAGCAACCCATTGCTGGCCGTCAGGGTCAGGCCGGGTTTAAATAACAGGTAGGCCTGTACGTTTTTCTTTTTGCCACCCTGGTGTTTAGCCGACGAAATGTACTGCGCCATTAACCCATTGAAATAAGGATTCATTTTCCCGACACGGATGGTCGGGTAAATAACCGCTGAATTCAGCAATGTACCCGCATATATTTCAGCACCCGCATTGATCTCCAGCAGGCCTTTGTATGCATACAATTGTTTTTCGGCCGTAAATTTTATATTGGCAACCAGTTTATCCGGCAACTGGTTATCCCATCCCATAGGCCGCTGGTAATGGATCAGCCGGTGAACGAAAGTTTGCAGTTGTGCACCTAAGGCTGCCGGTCCGCGCACACCCAGCATCAATTCCATCTGAACGCTCACACGACTGAGTGGGTTATAGGAGTAAAGGCTGTGCGTTGCAAACAATGCTGCCGAATACGGGTAATCATTGGGCTGGTATTCACGAATACTAATATCACGCGGCGTAAACATCAGTTGGGTAATGCCCCAGCCGCTTATGTTGATGCCGCTGTCGCCGGAGCCAGTCATCAATTTGGTGATGAGGAATCGTGGCGGATGTTTTTTTGTATAAAAAAAATCGATCCGGGTACCATTGGTGTATGCCTCGTCTGTTCCCTTTCCCCGTATGTTGATAAAATCATTGTCCTCATAGATACGTAACATTTTTTGAGAGGACTGGTTATTTTGTTGTGCTGCTGCCAGCGCGGGAATTATCAGTATAGCCAGGTAAAGAACCCGGTCCAGGTAAAATTGTTTCATTTGCTCATAATTGTTGATTCCTATATTCCGGTCACAGAGGGGCCTTAAAAATCTGCCTGATTTTTTAAGTTCAAAGAGGTGCGAATATCATATAGAAGGCTGCAGGAGTGAAGGAGTGGCCACCGGCTTCACGGGAGTAGTCTTTTAAAAGCAATGCGCCGTCAGTTGCTGCTGACTGGTAATTTCAACAACCTGTTATAAAATTGGTTCGTGACGGTGAAAATTTTTTTTTGAAACATGGTTGTCCGGCTAATTTCCAAATAAGATTTTCGGGTGCAGCATTCCCTTCTTAAAAAATTTACTGTTTAAAACGGCGGGGTTAAATCTATACAGCAACAGAAAGAGAAACGAACCCGCACGGCAGCACGCGGCAGCGAACCCGGTTAATTAAACATTTAATCGTGTATGCCTGGTTTAGCTTTTCCGCCTGCAATTGGTTTTGATGCTGCGGGTTTGGGTGCTTCAATCGCAACGGTTTCCGTCATCTCAATGCCATAACCCTGCAGGCCGGCTCTTTTGAGGGGGTTATTGCTCATCAGCCGCAGACGGGTAACGCCGAGGTAACGCAGTATTTGTGCACCGATGCCATAGTCCCTTTTATCCATCGGGTGCTGGTTGGCGGCTGCACTGTCAATGCCTTCATCCAATAATTTGTACGCTTTTAATTTATTGATTAAACCATTCGCCCGGCCTTCCTGGTTTATATATAAAATAATGCCCTTGCCTTCTTTTTCTACCATGCGCATTGCATTGTGCAGTTGTCCGTTGCCATCTCCGCATATAGATTCAATAATGTCACCGGTAAAGCAGGAAGAATGAACGCGGGTCAATACGGGTTCATTTTTTTCCCATTCGCCTTTTATTAAAGCAAGGTGTTCATTGAAAGAGCCCTTTTCTTTAAACGATACCAGTTTAAAATGTCCGAATTGCGTGGGCATATCTACCCTGACTACTTCTTCAATCAGTGAATCGGTTTTGAGGCGGTATTCTATCAGGTCTTTTATCGATACCAGTTTAAGGTCGTGCTTTTTTGCCAGCTCCCTTAGTTCCGGAACGCGGGCCATGCTGCCATCTTCATTCATAATTTCAACCAATACGCCGGCGGGTTCAAAGCCAGCCAGCCTGGCCAGATCAATAGTGGCTTCAGTATGGCCGGCACGACGCAGCACTCCGCCTTTTTTTGCCCTTAATGGAAATATATGTCCGGGCCGTCCCAGGTCGCCGGGGTGGGTGGCCGGATCAATGAAGGCCTGAATGGTCTTTGACCGGTCATGTGCAGAAATACCGGTGGTGCAGCCATAGCCCAGCAAATCTACCGATACGGTAAAAGCCGTTTCATGCAGGGCAGTGTTGTTATTCACCATCAGTTCCAGCGCCAGTTCATCGCAACGTTCTTCCGGCAGCGGCGCACAGATCAGCCCGCGCCCCACTTTGCTCATGAAGTTGATGATCTCAGGTGTGGCATTGCGGGCGGCTGTTAAGAAATCGCCCTCGTTTTCCCTGTCTTCATCATCCACCATGATGACCAATTTACCGAGCCTGATATCTGCTATGGCGCTCTCTATACTATCCAGCATATAAGTGAAAATTTATGCGAAAGTAACAATTACTGCAAGCTTTAGATAAAGCAGCCATTTAAAGTTCGGCTTCATTTTTACCGGCACCTTACTGGTTGCTGTGATCGGGATTTTATGATTTGGTGATTATCACCTGTTAGATCGTTTATGCTTTTCGTTGCATTTTGCATTAGTTTCGTTTTTTTTCGTATTTTCCGTTGAGGAAAAATAGTAAAAAAAGGAAAATTTCGTGTAATGCCTTCGTTCAATCGGTAAAGGGCTTTGTTGGTTGGCTATTTTTAACTTTCATCTTCAATTAATTAGCTATGCTGGCTCATATAAGGAGAGATAAAATACTGGAATTTATAAAAGAGGACGGCTCTGCCAAAGTGCTGGATCTTGCAAAACTGTTTAAGGTAACCGAGGTAACCATTCGCCAGGATTTGGAGAAAATGGAAAAGGACGGAACTATTATAAGGGAACATGGGGGTGCATATTTAAAAACAGTGCCGGAACAGGTGAAGGGGATTTCGCTCGCCCACCAGGAAAACCTGGATAAAAAGGAAATGATAGCCGCAAAATGCATTGAATATATCGAGGCTGGAGACGTAATTATCCTGGATTCTGGTTCCACCACAACTGAAATTGCCAGGAAGCTTACCGGGATGAAAAATCTTACAGTAATAACCAACGCTTTAAATATAGCCTTGCTGCTGGGGGCCGAAACCGGCATTGAGGTAATAGTTACGGGCGGCGAGTTTAAACCACCTACTTTATCGCTGACAGGACAAAAAGCGGCTGATTTTTTTAAAGGCATCCACGTTCAGAAATTGTTTTTGGCAACGGCAGGCATTTCTTTAAAATCGGGTCTTACCTACCCGAGTATCAGCGACCTCGTTGTTAAAAAAGCAATGATTGATGCAGCCGAAACCACCTACCTGGTGGCAGATTCTACAAAAATCGGAAATGCTTCATTTGCCAGCCTGGGCGCCTTGTCTTTGATTGACTTTATTGTAACCGACAGCGGCATCCAGGATAAACACAAGCAGGTTTTCCGGGATAACGATATTGAGTTGATAATCGCTACCTGACATGGAGCGCCAGAACGTTCAACACCTGCGAACCGGCTCGAATCCTTATTTCTTTATTTTATTTTTATTTCCTATTTTTTTCTTTTAATTTTGATTTTTGTTGATTTTAGAGGTCATACGGGTCGCTGACAGCGGTATCAAATTAAAAGGACTGTCATCACTGTAGTACTAACCAAACCGGCAGATTGCATTCTATAAAAAAATAAACATGAGGCAAAAATTAACCCTGGGTGTTATTATAGGGAACCGTGATTTTTTTCCGGATAAACTGGTAGGCGAGGCAAGGAAAGAAATTATTGAATTGTTTCAACAGCTAAATATAAGGCCTGTGCTATTGAGCGATGCGGACACCAAGCTGGGTGGGGTGGAAACTTTCGCGGATGCGCAGAAATGTGCAAGGTTATTTAAAGAACATGCTGCAGAGATTGATGGCATCCTGGTAGTGCTGCCCAATTTTGGAGACGAGAAGGGGGTGGCCGAAGCCATTAAGCTTTCCAGTCTTGATGTGCCTGTTTTATTACAGGCTTATCCCGACGATTTAGGTAAAATGGATGTGATCAATCGTCGCGATGCCTGGTGCGGCAAGATCTCCGCCTGCAATAATCTTTACCAGTTTGGCATAAAATATACGCTCACTACCAAACATGTGGTAAGTCCCAAAGATGAAACATTTATAAAAGATATTGTCAATTTCGGCGCTGTTTGCCGCGTGGTAAAAGGTATGCGGAAGGTTCGCATTGGCGCGGTAGGAGCGCGGCCCGGCGCTTTCAACACGGTACGATACAGCGAAAAGATATTACAGCGCAATGGTATTTCCGTAACCACGATTGATCTATCGGAAATTTTGGGCAATGCCAATAAGCTGACGGCCAATGATAAATCTGTAAAAGAGAAGCTGGAGAAAATTCAGGCCTATGTTGCCAAAGGCAAAACGCCGGATGATAAATTGATCCAGATAGCCAAGCTGGATGTAGTGCTGGCAGATTTTATGGAAGAAAATGCATTGGATGCTTCGGCCATTCAATGCTGGACATCCATACAAAAAAATTACGGTTGTAATGTATGTACCAGTATGAGCATGATGAGCGAGAACATGCTGCCCAGCGCCTGCGAAGTAGATGTTACAGGCACGCTGAGTATGTATGCGATGCAACTGGCATCGGGTACGCCCAGCGCACTGGTTGACTGGAATAATAATTACGCCGATGATGATACAAAATGCGTGCTGTTTCATTGCGGCAACTGGGCCAAATCATTTTTGCCCGATATTACCATGAGCACGGCACCCATTCTTGGCACGTCTGTGGGAACGGAAAATACGTACGGCGCATTGGATGGCCGAACACCTGCCATGCCCCTCACTTACGGGCGTATTAGTACGGATGATTGCAAAGGCGTTATCAAGGCTTATGTTGGAGAAGGCGAACTGACCAACGACCCGCTGAATACTTTTGGCAACAGGGCGGTAGCGCAAATAAATAACCTGCAGGGACTGATGCAGTTTGTATGTAAAAATGGTTTTGAACATCACGTGGTGATGAATGCCAGCAAAACGGCAGGCATATTAAAAGAAGCATTTGAGAATTATCTGGGTTGGGAGGTTTATCAACACGTAAACTAATCAAAGAGTGCTGCCGGCCTGCAATTCAATTGCCGGACGCGCTCATAAACGTATTATTCTTCTAAGGTTAGGGTATGACTACAGCAGAATTAAAATTGAAATCGATCAATTACCGGAAAAAGATCCTGAGGTATATCGTGGGGGCAAAAGCCGGGCATACAGGGGGAAGTCTATCCTGCACGGATATACTGAATGTGCTGTACAATGATGTAATGAATGTTTCACCGGCAAATTTTACTTCGGCTGACCGGGATCGTTATATACAAAGCAAGGGCCACTGCGTGGAAGCACTGTTTGTGGTGTTGGCCGATAAAGGTTTTTTCCCGGAGGAGGACCTGCATACCATGTGCAGGTACAAATCCCATTACATTGGCCATCCTACCAGGAAAGTAAAAGGGGTGGAGCAAAATACCGGCTCATTGGGGCATGGTTTGCCATTGTCGGTGGGTACTGCCATAGCCGCAAAAATGGATAAAAAAGATTTCCGTGTATTTACTTTATTGGGAGACGGGGAACTGCCTGAAGGTTCTAACTGGGAAGCCGCGCTTTGTGCGGCGCAATACAAACTGGATAATCTCTGTGCGGTTATCGACAAAAACAATTTACAGATAACTGCTGCAACGGCCGAAGTTTGCAATACCGATCCCCTGGACAAAAAATTTGAAAGTTTTGGCTGGGCGGTAAAAGAAGTAGATGGAAATGATATAGAAGCATTGAAAGATGCTTTTGCCGGTTTGCCCTTTGAAAAGGGAAAGCCTTCGGTAATTATTGCCCGTACCATTAAGGGCAAGGGCGTAAGCTTTATGGAAAACGTATTGAAATGGCACCATGGAGTACCCAGCGAAACTGAATACAAACAGGCGATAATGGAACTGGACCAGGCTATCGTGGAGCATTGAACGAAGAATCATTACCCCTTGCTATACCTGGCTGTACGGCATTGATTATTGACCCATGCTGCCAAACAAACAAGAACAATGTCTGAGCAAATTAATACAAACACATACAAAGCTAATCTCGAAATTTTTTCAGAGAGCCTGCAGCGTTTGGCCGATACCGACAGGGATATAGTTGCTGTAACCAGCGATAGCCGTGGTTCTGGTAAACTGGTTCCGTTTGGTAAAAAATTTCCGGAGCAGATGGTAGAGGTGGGCATTGCCGAACAAAACCTGGTAGGAGTAGCTGCCGGGCTGGCTTCCTGCGGAAAAAAAGTTTTTGCGGTTTCGCCTGCTTGTTTTTTAACCGCCCGTGCGCTGGAACAAATAAAAACAGATGTTGCCTATAGCGATAACCCGGTAAACCTGGTTGGCATCAGCGCCGGTGTAAGTTATGGCGCACTGGGAAGTACGCACCATAGCCTGCATGATTATGCTGCGCTGAGGGCTATCAACAATATCATGGTAATTGCACCGGCCGATAATTTTGAAACAGCACAGGCCATTGAACTGGCGTCAAAAACAAATCAACCCATCTATTTGCGCTTTGGAAAAAAGCCGATGCCTTCATTGAAGGAAATCAATGACGATGTATTTTCTTTTGGCAAAGGTCGATTGATTATGCAGGGCGAAGATGTTTTAATGATTGCCTGTGGTGAAACGGTTTATCCCGCTTTACAAGCTGCCGTTAAATTAAAAAAAGAAGGAGTTGCTGCAACCGTAGTTAGCATGCATACCATCAAACCGCTGGATACTGTTTTGCTGGCGGAGCTGGCAACAAGCTGCAAGGCAATTATAACAGTAGAAGAACACAGTGTGAACGGGGGCCTGGGCGAAGCCTGTGCTTCCTGGCTGATGCAACAAGGCATCTTCAAACCATTTAAGATTATCGGCATCCCTGATGAATATACCGTTACGGGTTCGCAGAACGATATTTTTGATCATTACGGTATTAGTGAAAATGGTATTGCCGATGCAGCAATCAGTTTATTGTCGCAGGCTAAACCCGCTGGTATCAGTGTGTAGTCAAACAATACAATTCAAATGACATCATGAAACGATTGTATGTATTGCCATTCCTATTCCTGCTGGGTTTTGCACAATGCAAGGATGCTGCAAAGAAGCCTGCGGGGAAAAAAATAGCCATTGTTGTATCTACACTTAACAATCCCTGGTTTGTTTTTTTGGCGGAAACGGCCGCTGCAAAAGCTCAGGCATTGGGTTATGAAGCAAGAATTTTTGATTCGCAAAACAGCACGGCCACAGAAAGCGATCATTTTGAAAACATCATTGTATCGGGTTTTAGGGCCATTCTTTTTAATTCCACCGATGCCAATGGATCAGTCGCCAACGTTTTAAAAGCCAAAGCAGCCGGAGTGCCGGTTTTTTGTATGGACCGCGAAGTAAATACCATTGATGGCGTTACCTCGCAAATTTTATCAGATAGTTATTCAGGCGCGGTGGCCATCGCAAAATATTTTACGCAGCAATTGAATAAGCAGGGCAATTATGTAGAACTACTGGGACTTGTGGGAGATAATAATACCTGGGCAAGATCAAAGGGTTTTCATAGCGTGGTTGATAATTATCCCGGCATAAAAATGCTGGCACAGCAAAGTGCCGATTTTGATCGCAACAAGGCACTGGAAGTAATGGAATCCATTTTGCAGGCGCACCCCGATGTAGACGCCGTTTTTTGCGGCAATGATGCCATGGCCATGGGTGCATTTCAGGCGTTGAGTTCATCGGGAAAGGCAGGTAAAGTAAAGGTCTTCGGTTTTGACGGGGCCGAAGACGTGGTTACCGCTATCAGTGAAAATAAGGTAACTGCCACCGGTATGCAATTCCCAAAGATAATGGCAGAAACCGCAGCGCAGTTTGCTGATGAATATATAAAAGGCAGGAGAGATTTTCCTAAAAAATTACCGGTGGCCGTAGAACTGGTAACGGCAAAGAACATCGGCGATTATACAGCTTACGGCAAAAAATAAATGATGCCATTGAAAAAAATAATAAAATATTTATTGCTGCTGGCAATTGTAGTGCTGCTGGGTTATAAATCAATATATTTTAAAAAGCTGAGCGATGTTCAAAAAAATGGCAAACAAAAATTTGATGCTACTGCTTTTGCCCAAAAGCTTTGGGATGAAAAAATGCCGGCAAAAATAGAAGAGGCTGTTGAACTCGCAACGCTTATTCATGCAATTGAAACAAAGCCTTCAGACGCATTTTCGAAATATTCCAACGCTATGAGTATTGGCAATTACCGGTATAGCCTGGTGAAAGCGGAAGGTATTGTATCAGCAATAAATGAAGATGAAGTTATTATGCAGGTTAGCCATGCAGATTCATTGATGCCGGTAAAAATTGCCACCGAATATGTATACGGCAATGCCATCCGTGATGCGTCGGCGTTGCTGGACATAAAGGATTTTACCAATACAGCAGACCTGAACAGCATTTCTGAAGCCTTCAATAAAACCGTGCGCACAACTGTTTTGCCGGGGTTTAAAAAACAGGTGAAAAAGGATGATAAAATAGAAGTTATAGGGGCCGTTGAAATAAACAAGGAACATATTAAATTGAACGGCCTGGAGCTAATCCCCTTACGATTAAAGATTTTGCCATAGCATGCTGGTCGCAAAAAATATATCGAAGAAATTTTCCGGGGTTACCGCACTTGCAGACATCAGCCTGGAACTATATGCAGGTAAGGTAAATGCCATCATTGGAGAGAATGGTGCGGGCAAATCTACTTTGATGAAAATCTTTTCCGGCGTGTATACGCAATACAGCGGAGAGATCATTTTCAATGACAAACCGGTTAAATTTTCGGGGACCAGGCAGGCAGAAGAAGCCGGTATTGCCATTATACACCAGGAACTGAACCTGGTGCCATATTTATCCATAGCTGAAAATGTTTTTTTAGGACGCGAAATCACCAATGGATTGGGTGTACTGGATAAAAAGCGAATGAACCAGGAAACAGCAGGATTGCTTGCCCGGTTAAACCTGCATGTTCATCCCGACACAAAAATTGCGGCGCTGAAAGTAGGGCAGCAGCAATTGGTAGAGATAGCACGGGTTTTGTATGCCAATGCTTCTGTAATAATTATGGATGAGCCAACTTCGGCCATCAGTGATAAAGAAGTGGACAATCTTTTTTTAATCATACAGCAATTAAAGCAGGAAGGAAAAATCATCGTTTATATTTCTCACAAGATGAAGGAACTTTTTGCCATTGCAGACCGGTTTGTGGTTTTGAGAGATGGCAGTACAATTGATTCGGGAGATATGAGGGATATTACACCCGATGCGCTGATAAAAAAAATGACGGGCAGAAACCTTGCAGTGCATGAAAGAATAGCCAAGAACAATACAAGGGAATTGTTGTCTGTAAAAAATATTTCATTGCGTAACCCGGTTTTGCCGCAATCAAATATACTGAGCGATATTTCATTCAGGCTGCACCAATCGGAAGTACTAGGGTTGTATGGCTTGATGGGCGCTGGAAGAACAGAACTCATGGAAACGATCTTCGGCCTTCATCCGAAAAATACTTCGGGTGAAATCCGGGTAGCCGGTGTCGCCCGGAAAATAACATCGGCTGTTGACGCCATTGCTGCCGGTATTGCATTGGTGCCCGAAGACAGGAAACACCAGGGGTTGATATTGAATCAAACCGTTCAATCGAATATCAGCATTACGGTATTGGAAAAACTGGAGCAATGGGGTTTCGTGCTGAATGAATCAAAAGAAAAAAAACTGGTAGCTGATTATATCGATAAGCTGGGTATTAAAACCGCGTCGGCCAATAATATTGCCCAAAACCTGAGTGGTGGTAACCAGCAAAAAATAGTACTGGCCAAATGGCTGGCAACCCATCCAAAAATATTGTTACTGGATGAGCCAACCCGCGGCATCGATGTAAATGCAAAGGCTGAAATATACAAGCTGATAAAATTGCTGGCAGCGGATGGAATGGGCATCATAGTAGTGTCGTCTGAATTACCGGAGATACTGACCGTATCGGATCGGGTGCTGGTGATGTGCGAAGGAGCGCTGACGGCAAATATGCCCATAGAACAAGCCAATGAGGCGGAAATTTTAAAATGTGCCATTGCTAAGGTCAACACGAACAATATTCAGGGTGCAAACATTTAAATTGCCTTCACAGTTTCTCCCTCTTTTGAAAAAGGGTGAGGCTGCAATAAAAACAAATATGACTACCGCATGACAGCATCCCTTTCAGCGTATAAAAAAAACCTCGGCCGGTTTCAATCACTGATTGCATTGTTCATTTTGTGCATTGTACTAAGCCTGCTCACAGACAAATTTATTACTGCTGCAAATAGCTTAAACGTGTTAAGACAGATTGCTGTAAATATTTGTATCGCTACCGGTATGACATTGGTTGTGCTTACTGGTGGTATTGATTTATCCGTAGGCTCCGTACTTGCTTTGTGCGGTGCTGTTACAGCCGGTTTGTTAAAGAACGGTTTACAGTTTCCTGCATCGGATCTATACGTTGGCTTTACGGTGCTGGGTGCATCGCTGGTTGCAATTGTGATTGGGTCTTTATTTGGATGGTTTAACGGGTTTGCGATTACCGCTTTCAAAGTGCCGCCTTTTGTAGCCACCCTGGCAATGCTCACCATTGCAAGGGGGCTTACCATGCTCTATACCGGCGGACATCCTGTAAGTAATTTGGGTGAAGGCTTTGCGTATATCGGCGCAGGTTCTTTTTTAGGTGTGCCTGTACCGGTATGGATGGCCGCTATTATTGTATTGCTGGCGGTTTTTATAATGAAGAAAACGAAGTTGGGGAGATATATTTATGCCATTGGTGGAAATGAAACCGCGGCGCGATTGTCGGGTATACGCATCAACCGCGTTAAGATGAAGGTGTATGCAATGGGTGCAGCGCTGGCAGCAGTTGGGGGTGTGATTGTTACTTCAAGACTGGATTCGGCACAACCCAATGCTGGCATTAGTTACGAACTCGACGCCATTGCAGCCGTGGTTATTGGCGGTACCTCATTGAATGGCGGCAAAGGAAGTGTTTGGGGCACGGTGATCGGGGCGGTAATTATTGGTGTTCTGAACAATGGCCTGGTATTGCTGAATGTTTCACCATTCTGGCAGCAGGTGGTAAAAGGCGCTGTGATATTACTGGCGGTGATCATCGATAAAGCAGGGGAGAAGAGCGCACAGTCTTAACGGCAAGCCATTCATTCATCAACTATAAACGTATAGGAAACTTGCAGCACAAACAATACATACTTGCTATTGACCAGGGCACCAGCTCTACCAAAACCCTGGTTTTTGATGCAGAAGGGCAGGCGCTTGCCAAAGGAATGGAGCCATTGCTCACCACTTACCACGAGAATGGTTTTGTGGAACAGGATGCGGAGGAAATCTATAATAATGTATTGAGCTCGGTCAGGCAATGTTTACAACAATTCCAGGAAAAAGGTTTTGATGCGAATGATATTGTTGCAATGGGTATTTCCAATCAACGTGAAACGTTTGTGATATGGGATAAAACCGGGAAACCGTTGCACCCGGCGATTGTATGGCAGTGTAAACGGTCTGCGGGTATATGTGAAGAATTAAAAGAAAGGGGCTTGTCGGCAACCGTGCGGCAAAAAACAGGATTGCTGATCGATCCTTATTTTTCTGCTACCAAATTAACCTGGTTGTTTCAAAATAATAATGATATACGCGAAGCGATTCAAAATGGAAATGTTTTTTTTGGAACCATCGATACATGGTTACTGTATAAATGTACCAATGGAAAGGAGTATGCTACTGACTATACCAATGCATCGCGCACACTTTTTTTTAACCTGCATACTTTGCAATGGGATACTGACATGATTGAAGTGTTTGGTTTAACCGGCATTCAATTGCCGGAAATAAAAGCATCTTCATCCTGGTATGGTGAAACAACCCTGGGCGGACAGTTTCGCAACCCTGTTCCGGTTGCGGCGCTTATCGGTGACTCGCATGCCGCAGCGTTTGGTGAGGGTTGTTTTGAGGCAGGTACCGCCAAGGCAACGATGGGCACGGGTTGCAGCATATTAATGAATATTGGCGATGCCCCTGTTCTTTCTGCAAACGGCATGGTCACCACCATCTGTTGGAGTATTGAAGGCAGGGTGCTGTATGCACTGGAAGGTGTAATTGTTTCCTGTGGTGCAACCATTGAATGGCTGAAAAATGAACTGGGCCTTTTTGCTGACAGCAGGCAGACAGCGCAGATCGCTACCAGTGTAAAGGATAATAACGGCGTATACCTCATTCCTGCATTCAGCGGCCTGGGTGCCCCGCACTGGGATATGAACAGGAAAGCTGCCATTGTGGGGTTAACATTTGGCAGCAGCAGCCAACATATTGTACGGGCCGCGCTGGAATCTATTCCATACCAGATAAAAGATGTGATTGCTGCCATGGAATCGGATACAAAAATCAGGCTGGAGCAATTGATGATAGACGGAGGCATTACATCCAATTCGTTTATTGTTCAATTCCTTGCAAACTTGCTCCAAACACCTGTTGTGAATATTGGTATGCCCGATGTATCAGCACTTGGTGCAGCATATATGGCCGGGCTTCGGGCAGCCGTATACAAAGACCTTACCCACCTGAAAAAAATCGCCTCAGGTAAAAACTTTGTTTATCCTCATCCATCAAATGCCACCCTTGCATTTTATGAGGGCTGGAAAAAAGCGCTATGTATTTAGTTGGTCCATGGCAAAGCTCCTGTGCAGCTGTAAAAGAAGGGACTGAACACCTGTCGTTAGTGAAGGAAGCGCTCAAAGCTGTAATCGATTAAATTAAAGTTTGCCCCTATCTGGTAATAATATTATGATATGGCAGTTGTATAAGGCATATTTTAGCATTTCAAAACCTTTGCAAATGAAAACCATTCCCGATATCCGGCAAATTGAGAATGCCCTGTTCAACAAATGGGATCGCGATGATGGCGCATTATCGATGTTCTTTATGTTCCCCTCCCTGGAAGAGGAAAAAGGCCAGGTAGAATTTATTGTTGGAACGGGAGAGAACGCAGGCATGACAACCTGGGAGTATGAAGTGTTTTTGAAAGGAAGCGATATTTGGATCAACTTTATTGATGCCAGGTCGGGCGAAATAAAACCTTATCAAATTGTTTCGCTTGAAAAAAACCAGTTGCTGAAGCTGCATGCCGAAAGCGGGTATGATTTAACTTTCCACCGATCGGCATAGTGGTCCGCTGGCCACCTCTCTTCATCCATAATTGCCTTATTTGAATAATATTCCCGGCCCCTGAATATCTTTGGCAAATGCCCCCTGGCTGGCCACCGTCTTCTCCATTAATTTATTGATCCTCATCAATGTATTGTCAACGTTGGGTACCAAGCGTCTAAGATTCATCAAGGGTGAAATCGCGTGAAATTACTATTGTGCCCCGTTAAAATTATATTAATTTTACGATAGCTCCAATACCTCTATAGTACAGCATTTTAAAATCTCCATATACCTACATTAAAGCCGATTTGTTTTTTTTGCAGCTTTGAACCGGGCTGTTTAGACTTTTGTCATTTTTATCAAACCGTATATTTTAAGTCTTAGGACTTAGCTTTTATAAACCCTTATTAGTTAACTATCACCCGGCTTTTTTTACCGGCTAGTTTCCTTAACCCTTAAAACCGTCTAATGAAAATTTTTACATTCTTCGCTAATCTTTTCGCCGGCATTTTCTTTAACTCCCGTGCAAAATTTCCAGGTTTCCGCAGCGTCACCGTGCAAGGCCCTTTATCTTAACTAAAAACTAAGCAAGGCCGCAATACCTATGTTAAGCCGGTTTATTAACCCTTAAATCGCCTTAAATGAAAAGAAATTTACATCCTTCAAACCAATCTGCTGGTGGGCTTTTTCAGATCCACAGAACCAGTTCAGTCATAATAACAATTAATTGAAGATTCCTGGAGCGTAACAGGCATGTTATGCCTTGTGCCCACCTGTCCTTTTAAAAACCGTTTCAAAGTGTTGTTTTGGATTTTTTAAAGAATTGGTATTGCGGCAATCCGTAGTGATGCCAATTATTGTTTACCCGTGAAAATTTTATAATCTGTCCAGGTTAAGCTGCCAATGAATGATTGGTTTATAAATATTACTCCGTTTAAATCCGTACCAAACAGGATTCACGATTTCTTTACGCGTAGAGCAGGAATATTTTTTGCTTTACTGTTATTGGTTTCGTTTACCGGGGAGGCCGTAGCACAAACAGCCACCATAGGCGGCACTACAGCCGTCTGTGAGAATGCAGCTCAACCACAGATAATTTTTACAGGAAGCGGGGGAACTGCTCCTTATACTTTTACTTACAGCATCAATGGAGGGGCCAATCAAATAGCCGGCCCGGGCAACCCATCTGTTACAGTAGCTGTTCCAACAAATGTTGCCGGTATTTTCGACTATACATTAGTTAGTGCTGTTGATAATTTAGGAGCTCCATTAACAATAACGAATCCCAGTATCGCGACGGTAACAGTGATTGCTTCGCCAACGGCTGATGCGGGATCAAATCAATCTACCTGTTCCAATACAGGTGCTGTGAATATAACAGCGGGCTCCAGTGCTACTAATAACAGTAGCATCAACTGGACATCGAGTGGAACGGGCAGCTTTGC
>Ga0068860_100003142_pt1 | contig 17060 bp, 20 predicted proteins | sample KBSSwiS32_FD_66597 | JGI IMG/M metagenome (GOLD analysis project Ga0068860, IMG submission 66597) | Switchgrass rhizosphere microbial communities from Kellogg Biological Station, Michigan, USA - KBS Switchgrass S3-2 | ecosystem: Host-associated > Plants > Roots > Rhizosphere > Soil ... | reverse complement strand
GCGACGCTCGAGAGCGACGCCCGCATCCGGGTCGCGATCAACCGCTTCGCCCGCCGCGCCACGGTGGGCATGGCGGCGAGCTACGGCAGCTCGATCGTCAAGCTGGTGTCGGAGACGGTCCGCGGCTGGGATGCACGGACGGTGACCGCGCGGCTCGAGGCGGCGGTCGGGCGGGACCTGCAGTACATCCGGATCAACGGCACGCTGGTCGGCGGGTTGGTCGGGCTGATCCTGCATGCGGTGGACCGGCTGTGAGCGACGAGCAGCTCGACGCCCTCGCGGAGAGCGCCCGCAACCGTGGGCTCAAGCTCATCCGGTCGCGCGTCCGGACGCCGGGCAAGCGACGCTTCGGCAAGGTCGGCCTGACCGACAAGGCCGGCAAGGCCGTGTTCGGGATGGACGACCAGGGCCCGACCGCGCAACCCGAAGAGGTCGAGGGCTATCTCCGCACCCTCGGCGCGAAGGACTGGGGCGCGTCGCTCGATGTCGCGGTGCTGCCGCGCAAGCCCAAGGCGCGTCCGGCGCGTCGTGCAGCCAATGATCCGGAGCCGGCGCCCCGACCGAAACCCGCATCGCCGCCGCCGAAACCGCGCGAGAAGCCCAAGCCGAAGCTGCGCGAGGCGCGGGCGGCGGACGCTCCGCGCCTCGCCGAGCTGATCCATTTCCTCGGTCACGAAATCGACGAGAAATCGGTGCGCAAGAGCCTCGGCAAGCTCAAGAAGCTGGATGAAATGCCGATCCTCGCCACCCTCGACAAAGCGGTCGTCGGCCTGATCGGGATCCACCGGATGGTCACGGTCCATCGACCGGCACCGGTTGGGCGAATTCCAATCCTGGTCGTCGCTGCCGAGGCGCAGGGGCAGGGTCTCGGGCGCCTGCTGGTCGAGGAGGCCGAACGGCGGCTTAGGAAATCCGGCTGCCAGATCGTCGAGGTGACCAGCAACGACCGGCGCGGCGCGGCCCACGCTTTCTATCGCCACCTGGGTTACGAGCGGACCAGCATCCGCTTCATGAAGAAGCTCTAGCCGGCGCTGCGCCGCTCGATCGTCGCGCCGACGGCCGAGAGTTTCTCCTCGAGCCGCTCGTAGCCGCGGTCGAGGTGATAGACGCGCAGCACCTCGGTCTCGCCTTCGGCGGCGAGGCCGGCGAGGACCAGGCTCATCGAGGCGCGAAGGTCGGTCGCCATGACGTTGGCGCCGGTCAGCTGCTCCGCCCCGCGGACGATCGCCGAGCGGCCGTGGACCTCGACGTTGGCGCCCATCCGGCGCAGCTCTGGCACGTGCATGTAGCGGTTCTCGAAGATCGTCTCCTCGAGGAAGCTGTCGCCGTCGGCGACGGCGAGCATGGCCATGAACTGCGCCTGCATGTCGGTCGCAAAGCCGGGGAACGGCGCGGTCGACAGTGCCAGCGGCTTCATCTTGCCGTCGGCGCTGACCTTGATCCCGCGGTCGTGGAACTCGATCATCAGCCCGGCCTGGGCCAGCGCGTTCAAGGTCGCCTTCATGTCCTCGGGGCGGGCACCGATCAGGTTCAGGGAGCCGCCGGTGATCCCGGCGGCGCAGGCATAGCTGCCGGCTTCGATGCGATCGGGCATGACCTCGTAGGTCGTGCCATGAAGTCCCTCGACCCCGTCGATGATGAGGTGCCCGGACCCGATGCCCTTGATCTTGGCGCCCATCGCCACCAGCAGGTTGCAGAGGTCGACGATCTCCGGTTCGCGGGCGGCGTTGAACAGCTGGGTTTTGCCCTTGGCGAGGACCGCGGCCATGACCGCATTCTCGGTCGCCCCGACCGAGACGACCGGGAAGCTGAAGTCGCCGCCGGAAATCCGCCCCTTGGGCGCGCTCGCCTTCACATAGCCGGCGGCGAGCTCGATCTCGGCCCCCATGCATTCGAGCGCCTTGAGGTGGAGGTCGATCGGCCGGTCGCCGATCGCGCAGCCGCCCGGCAGCGACACCGTCGCCTCGCCGCAGCGGGCGAGCATCGGCCCCAGCACCAGCACCGAGGCGCGCATCTTGCGGACCATGTCGTAGGGCGCGACGGTCGAGACGATCTCCTCGGCCTGAAGCGTCATGCGGCGGCCGATCTCGCCTTTCTTGACCCCCGCGACCGAGGTCGAAACGCCGAGCTGGTTGAGCAGATGGCTGAAGGTGTCGACGTCGGCGAGCCGCGGCAGGTTGGTGAGCGTCAGCTTCTCTTCGGTGAGCAGCGCGCACGGCATGAGCGTCAGCGCGGCATTCTTGGCGCCACTGATCGGGATGTCGCCCTTGAGGCGCTCGCCGCCCTTGATCCAGATGCTGTCCATTGGCGGGGGCTTTAGCGGCGGAAGTTCCTCCCTGCCAGCGCAGCTGGTGGGGAGGGGAACCAGCGAAGCTGGTGGAGGGGTAAAAGGAGCGGGCCAGTTACCCCTCCACCATGCTGCGCATGGTTCCCCTCCCCATCGCGCCGCGATGGGGAGGAACTGCTCAGATCAGGCCTTCTCCAGCGTGCACTGCAGCGGGTGCTGGTTCTCGCGGGCGAAGTCGATCACCTGGGTGACCTTGGTCTCCGCCACTTCGTAAGTGAACACGCCGCACACCGCGACGCCCTGCTGGTGGACCTGGAGCATCACCCGGGTCGCGTCCTCGATGCCCATGGTGAAGAAGCGCTGGAGGACGAGCACGACGAACTCCATCGGCGTGTAGTCATCGTTGAGCATCAGCACTTTGTAATTCGACGGCTTCTTGGTCTTGGGCCGAGTACGCGTCGCGACGCCGGTTTCGATCTCGTCGATCCCGTCCTCGTCGCCGTTCGCCATGATGATCCGGTCAATGCTCATCGCGCTATAAAATATGGCAAGGCAGAAAAGTGCCGCAAGACGGCATTTAGCATGCCTGTCTTAAAAAAATGGCGGCCGCCCCTCTATCGAGGGACGACCGCCAGTTCATCGCCTGAACTAGGAGGGGAGAGGGTCAGGCGACGAGCGTGTTGAAGCGCTCGGCGTTCGCCGTGGCGCGGTTCGAGAGCGGCTGGAACGCCTCGCCGGCGAGCTTCACGACCGTCTCGGTCAGCTTCGAGCTCTCGGCAACCATACGGTCGAACGAGGCGCGGGCGAAGTCGCCCTGAAGCTGCAGATACTCGGTCGGGCTCTTGGCCTCGGCGAGCGAACGGATCGCGTCCGCGGCCTGCTCGACACCGTCACGGCTGATGGCGACGACATCCTGGCCGATCGAACGGGCGCCCTCGGCGGCGACACGGCCCGACTCGACGAACGCCTCGACGTTGGCGCGGGTCAGGTCAGCCAGCTCCTCGGCGACCTTCTGGCTCTTCTTGACCAGCTCCTGGCCGCGCTCGCCGGCGTCGGCGAACAGGGTCTGGAACGGAGCAAACGCGGGGACGGCTTCGAAGCCCTTGAAGAAATTGGTATTGGTCACGGTTTCAGTCCTTTGCTTGGCCGCTGCAGGCTTGCGGGCGGCGGTACGGGTCTTGCGGCGCACGACCTTCGCGCGACGCGTCACAATCTTCTCGGCGGCAGCCTGACGCTTGGCCGGGCGAGCAGTCGCGGCGCGGTTGCGCTTCGCGGTCTTGGCGCTCTCCTTGGCGATCGTCTCGACCGTCTCGGCAACCGCTTCGGCGACCTTGGCGGGCGCCTCGACAGCGGTTTCCGCTGCGATCTTGGTTTCGTCTGCCATGTGAACTCTTTCCTCCGAATATGTTGCAGTGCACAATACGCATTGCGCTGCACAATTTCAAGGGTAATTTTTGTGCAGTGCGTCACCCGGCCGCTTGACGGCCACGGCTCGCCCGAAGCAAGAACGGCCATGGACGCTTCATCCGACCAGCCGACCCGCCGCCGCCGCGGCCTGCTGATCGTGCTTTCCTCCCCCTCTGGCGCGGGCAAGACGACAATTTCGAGGATGCTCCTCGAGGCCGACCCCGAAATCACCATGTCGGTGTCCGCGACCACCCGGCCGCAGCGGCCCGGCGAGGTCGACGACGTCGACTATCATTTCGTCGATGACGCCGAATTCGAACGGCTGATCGAGACCGACCAATTTGCCGAGTGGGCCTATGTGTTCGACCATCGCTACGGCAGCCCCAAGGAGCCGATCAAAGAAGCGCTGAAAGACGGCCGCGACATCCTGTTCGACATTGACTGGCAGGGCACTCAGCAGCTTCGGGGGGCGTTCGCGACCGACCTGGTCCGCATCTTCATCCTGCCGCCATCAATGGGAGAATTGGAGCGACGCCTTCGCGCGCGCGGCACGGACTCTGAAGAGGTGGTCGAAAGCAGGATGCGCCGAGCAGCCAGCGAGATCGGGCATTGGGGCGAGTACGACTACGTCCTGATCAACGAAGACATGGACCACTGCCTCGCGGAGGTGCGAGCGATTATCGATGCGGAACGGCTCCGCCGCGACCGCCGGCCCTACCTGTTCGACTTTGTCCGCAGACTGGTCGAACGTCCCAACTACTGATCGAGAAGATCGAGGAAGCGTGCCGCGGCGAAGAAGTCGCGACGGCGGTTGTCGAGCGCCTGTTCGGCTTCCCTGTCCGAGCCCCATTGCTCGAGCTGCCAGCGCTCGTCGATGCTGACCGCCTGCCACGCGACGTCGGTGGTCATCGCCCGTTCGAGCACCGCCAGCGCCGCGAGCAGCGAGCCGCCGATGGTCACCGGCGGTGACAGGCCGGCGAGCCGGAACGCGTCGAGCTCGGCCACGGCCTGGGCGAGCCGATCGATGGTGGCCGCCGGCTGGGGAACATGCATGATACCCGACGTGATCGCAAAATCGACATCGTAGCGCCGCCGCGCCCAGGCCAGCAGCGCATCCCAGCCGGTCGCCTGGCGCTCGACCAGCTCGGGCGGCCAGTCCGAGCGGTAGCAGGCGAGGTCGGCCTCGGCGTAGCGGGCCAAGCCGCCCGCAAACGCGTCCTTCTCGGGTGCGACGCGATCGATCGCCGCATTGGCGAGCCCGGTCAGCGGCATCGCGCGCGGGTCGATCTCGCCTTCGACCGCATGCCATTCCCCGGCGATCGCGTCGGCCAGGGCGCGGTGCGGGACGATCAGCATCGCGCGGGCCGGCGTTCGCACCGGCCGATCGTCGAGGCAGACCGCCCAACCGCCCTCCTCCGGCGCGACCGCGACGTCCTGCCAGAAGCGCTTCACGGGCCCTGCCGGTCCTGCTCGTCCCACGCTCGCTTGAGAAGTCGTGGCGCGAATAGGGCGTCGATCACACCCATGATCGCGATGATCGCGCCGAGCTGCGGCCAGCCGCCATCGCGGACGAGGTTGCTGTACGCAATGGCGATGCCGAGAAAGAAGATCGCGAGGCCGCCGAGGCGGACCGCCGAATAGAGGTAGAAGCGGCGGCGCCAGACGTCTTCGTCAGCCATGGCCGGTCAATCCTTCGATCGCCGCGACGATGTCGTCGCGGCCCGCGCCGCGCTGGCCGGCGATGGTCGCGGCAAGGTCCTCGCCGGCCTTGTGCTGGTTGAACTTGCGGGTGCCCCGAACGGCATCGGGCGCGAGCTCGAACCCGACGATCGCGCGAGTCATCGCCTCGAATTTGCGCGGCTCCAGCTTGTCCCGGGTCCACGGCGCGTCGGGCGAATATTTGCCCTCAAAGCGCGCGCTGAGGAGGTCGAGCAACTCGACCAGCTCCTCGTCGGAGAGCCGGCGCACGGGCCCCTCAATCTCCACCGCTTCATAATGCCACGTCGGGACCTGGTCGTCCGACGCATACCAATTGGCGCTCTGATAGGCTTCGCGGCCGGCGATGCTGATCAGCAGGCGCCGGCCGTCGAGCTCGCCGGCGATCCGGTTGCGCCGGGCGACGTGGAACCAGACCCGGTCGTTTCGGACCAGGATCGGAACGTGAACCACGAACAGACCCGCGTCCGACGCGGTGAAGACATGGGCGAAGGCGCGCTCCGCCGCGAAGCGCAAGATCTCGGCCGGATCGGTCCACTCGAAGGCGCGATTGGGGTGCATCAGCGGGCCCGCCGCGATTTCGCTCCGGCGCGTGAGCGGCGCTCGCCGCGCCGGCTCTCGCGCCGCGGTTTCGCGGGCCGCTTCGACGCGGGCGGGGCAACCCGTTTGAGCTCGGCTCCCGCTTCCAGCTCGAAGCCAAGCGTCGCCAGGCTCTCCGCCAGATGGGACGGAAGCTCGGCCGTGACGTCGAGCTTGCCGCCCTCCGGCGAGTCGATTCGCAGCCGCCGGGCATGGAGGTGGAGCTTGCGGCTGATCCCGCCGGTCAGGAACGCCTCGGCCCCGCCATATTTCGCATCGCCGACGATCGGGTGGCCGAGCGCGGCCATGTGCGCGCGGAGCTGGTGGGTGCGTCCGGTAAGTGGCTGCAGCTCGACCCAGGCGGCGCGGTTGCCGGCGTGGTCGAGCACGCGCCAGCGGGTCCTGGCCGGCAGGCCATGCTCCATATCGACGTGCATTTTCTCGCCGCCGGTGCCGGGTTGTTTCGCGAGCGGCGCGTCGATCTGGCCCTCGTCGGCGGACGGAACGCCGACGACCAGCGCCCAGTAGATTTTGCGCGCGGTCCGGCCGGAGAAAGCCTTGGCGAAATGCCCGGCGGACCGCGCGGTCCGGGCGACGAGCAGAGCGCCCGACGTGTCCTTGTCGAGCCGATGAACGAGCTTGGGCCGTCCGCGCTCGTCGGCCAGCCCGTCGAGCAGCCGATCGAGATGCCTGGTCGTCTTGGTCCCGCCCTGGGTCGCCAGGCCAGGCGGCTTGTTGAGTACGAACGCCGACGGATCCTCGTGGATCACCATGTCGCGAACGAACGCGATCTCGTCGTCGGTCAGCCGCTCGCGCCGCGGTTGCGGCCGCGCCGTCCGCGCCGGCGCCGGGTCGGCCGGAGGCACCCGGATCTCCTGCCCGGCTTCGATGCGGTCGCCCGGAATCGCCTTCTTGCCGTTGAGCCGCAGCTGCCCGGTGCGCGCCCAGCGCGACACCAGGTTGAAGCTGACGTCGGGCAGGTTGCGCTTGAACCAGCGGTCGAGGCGGATGCCGTCGTCGTCGTCGCTGACGGTGAAGGTGCGCGGCTCGGCCATTCCGGCGCCCCTATCATCCTCCCTGTCGCGAAGCGATGGGGAGCGGTGGAGGGGCCGCTCCACCATCGAATCTTCGCTACGCTCGCAGCGAGGATTGCCAATAATCGAACACCTGCCGCTGCAGCTTGCGGATCAGCTTTGCCGCCTTCGGCCCCTCCCACAGGCCGGTGTAGCCGTGCTTCTTCGCCCCGCCGACCCACCAGCCCTGACCGGGCAGGCCGTCCGACTGGCGCACGACCAACACCGCGAGCTCGGGCTCGCCGCGCTCCTCGGCCGCATCGTCGACGAACGACAGCACCTTGCACAGCGCGCGCATCTTCGGCCGCGTGAAATGATGGCCGAGCAGCTCGAGCACGTCGCGGTAGGTGATCGCCTCGCCCGCCCGGGCGGAGGCAACCAGGATCGCCCGAACCTCCGCCGGGTCCGCCAGCAATCCCGCTTCGCTCACTGCGCCTGCGGCTGCTGCGCGACGGGGGTCAGCTCGAACACGTCGAGCTTGGAGGTGCTCTGCGGCCAGGGAATGACCAGCCGCCATTTGAACGGGGCGATGCGCTCGAGCACTCCGGCCATGTCGCGCTTGGGGTCGTCGCCGTAGGCGACCAGCTGCTGGGCGTCGCCGAGCGCGAGGCTGCCGAGGAACACGAGGCGGGTCGGGTCATCGTCGTCCCACAACCGGCCAGCGGGTCGCTGGCTGCCGGTCTGCTTGACGATGGTCAGCAGATCTCCCTCGACCTCGACGTAGCAGAAGAAGGGCTTGAAGCCCTCGTAGGCCCGGCTCTTGGCGGTCGCCTTGCCGAGCTTGATCAGTCGGCAATTGTAGCTGCCGGGCGTCGGCGCCGGTCGCGGCAGCGCGGCGCGCGGCCGAAGCAGTGCCCCCTCCCTTCGAACATCGCCGTCGTTGCTCTTGCGCGCGTCCGCCAGCGCTTCCTGCCAGGCGAGGCCGAGCCGGGCGATGCGGTCCTCGTCGGCTTCGGTCGCGACAGCTTTCCACACGTCGGCCTTGAGCGGAGTGCCGACCTCGACCGTCGGCGTGACTCCGGGCGCCGGCTTGGGCTTGGTCGCGCAGCCCGCAACCAGCAGCGCAAGAGCCGCCGTCGCGCCCAGTCCGAGCCTGCCGAATCGAGCCATTGCCCCCCGTCTTTCCACGAGCGCAGCCAAGGTGGCAGCGCCCGCCAACAGATTCAACTAAGGCTGCATTCAACATGAGCTTTCACTGAACGCTCACCGCGGCTAGGCGCGCGCAGGATGAACGCCCCCAACCGATCGCCGCAAGCCGACGTCCAGGCGGCGGAGCACCATTCCCGCACCGGCTTCCTGTTTGGGCTCCTGGCCTACGGCCTGTGGGGCGTCCTCCCGCTCTATTTCAAGGCGATCGCCGATGTTCCGGCGCTCAACATCGTCGCCCATCGCATCCTCTGGTCCCTGCCCTTCCTCGCCGTCCTGATCACCCTCGCCGGAGGATGGAGCAAGGTTCGCGCGGCGATCGCGGAACGCAGGACGCTGCGCGTCCTCACGCTGACCGCGCTGCTGATCGGCGGCAACTGGCTGCTCTACACCTATGCGGTGATCAGCGGGCACATCCTCGCCGCGAGCTTCGGCTATTATCTCAACCCCCTCGCCAACGTCCTGCTCGGCCGGTTCGTGCTCAAGGAGCAGCTTAACCGGCTGCAATGGGCCGCCGTCGCCATCGCCGGGGCCGGCATCTCGGTGCTCGCCGCCGGCGCCCTCGGCCAGCTGTGGATCAGCCTCACCTTGTGCGCCAGCTTTGCCCTCTACGGGCTGCTGCGCAAGGTCGTCACGGCCGATGCCGTGACCGGGCTCGGGATCGAGACCGCGCTGCTGTTTCCGATCGCGGTCGGCTGGCTGTGCTGGGGCGTGCTGGCGGGGAGGCCGGTGATGGGATCGACCGGCGGCGAAGCCGGGCTGCTGCTCCTCGCGGGCGTCGTTTCGACGACGCCGCTGCTGTTGTTCACCGCGGCCGCCCGGCGGCTCCAATATTCGACGCTCGGCATGCTCCAGTTCCTCGCCCCGACCCTGCAGTTCCTGATCGGCGTCTGGTACGGCGAGCCGTTCACCCGCGCCCACGCAGTCGCCTTCGCCGCGATCTGGACGGCGCTCGCGCTCTACGTGACGGCGCTGCTGCGGGCGCCGCGGCTGCCCCAGGCCCCGGAATGATGCTAGGGAGCGGCGCATGTTCAACGTCGTCTCGCTGATCATCGGCGTCGTCGCGCTGATCCTCGCGGTCATCGCCTTCATCCCGCCGCTCGGGGCAGCCAACTGGCTGATCGTCCCGCTAGCGGTGATCGGCGCGGGCGTCGGGATGGTCTCGCGCAGCACCAGCGGCCGCAACCTCAACCTGTTCGTGGTGGTGATCGGGGTCGTCCGGCTGATCCTGGGAGGAGGGTTCCTATGAGCCGCGAACCGCGCATCGACGCCTACATCGCCAAGGCCCAGCCGTTTGCCCGGCCGATCCTCGAAAAGGTCCGCGAGCGGGTTCATGCCGTCGTCCCCGACATCGAGGAGGCGATGAAATGGAGCACTCCAACCTATTGCCGGAACGGCAAGATCGTCCTCGGTACCGCCGCCTTCAAAGCCCACGCCGCCTTGCATTTCTGGCGCGGGCAGGAGCTGGGCATCGACCCGGCGATGGACGCCATGGGCCAGTTCGGCAAACTGACCAGCGTCGCCGACCTGCCGGCCAACCTCGACGCGCTGATCGCCAAGGCCGTCGACTTGTCGGCGAGCGCGCCGGCGCCGCGCAAGACCAAGCATGAGCCCAAGCCGGCGCCCACGATGCACGCCGACTTCGCCGCCGCGCTGCGCAAGGCTCCCGCCGCCAAGGCGACGCTCGAGGGCTTCTCGCCGAGCGCCCAGCGCGAATATCTCGAATGGGTCAGCGAGGCGAAGCAGGAGACGACCCGCCAGAAGCGCATCGCCGACGCGGTCCAATGGCTGTCCGAAGGCAAACGCCGCCACTGGAAGTATGAGAACTGCTGACGTCTAGCGCGACATCCTGAGCGCCGGGCCGAACCGGGTCTGCTCTTCGCCTTCGACCGAGAAGCCGCAGCTCTGGTAGAACAGGCGCGCGCTCGGGTTGGCCGTGACCTTCAGGGTCATGCCGCTGAGTCGCGCCTCGTGGGTGGCGGCTTCGACCAGCGCCTTGCCGATGCCCGAGCCCCACAGGTCCGGCTCGACGAACAGCCCGTCGAGCTCGCCGGCGACGACCGCCGCGAACCCCGCGAGCTCGCCGTCGAGCTCCGCCACGATGACCTGGCCGTTGGCGATCTGCGCCGGCGGAAGGTGAATCGCGTCGGGGTTGGCAAGCAATTCCTCGCGATATTCGGGCAGCTCGAGCGAGGCCCGGCGCTGCAGCTCCTCGAGCTCGGCATGCTCGTCGGGCTCGGCCAGCCGCAGCAGCAGCGTCAGCGAATCAGCGCGTTTTGACATAAGCGCCCGGCGCGTCCTCGATCGCCTTGAGCTTGCCCCTGCCGGGAATCCTGGCGCCCTTGGCCTTCACCGTCGCCGAATCCTGCTGCTTGAGCCAGTCGAGCCAGTCCGGCCACCAGCTGCCCTTGTGCTCAGTTGCACCGGCGACGAAGGTCGCGAGCGTGTCCGTCGGCTTCTCGTTGACCCAATACTGATATTTCTGAGCCGCCGGCGGATTGACGACCCCGGCGATATGGCCGGAGCCGGCCAGCACGAAGCGCTTGGGGCCGGCGAAATGGTCCATGATCTTCCACACGCTGTGCGGCGGCGCGATATGATCCTCACGCCCGGCCTGGACATAGGTCGGCGTCATGACGGCATCGATGTCGATCGCCGTGCCGGCGACGCTGATCCCGCCTTTCTCGGCCAGCTTGTTCCCCTTGTAGAGCGTGTCGAGATAGTCGCGGTGCCAACCGGCCGGCAGGTTGGTCGTATCGCTGTTCCAGTGGAGCAGATCGAACGGCGCCGGCTCCTCGCCCAGCAGATAATTGTTGACCACGTAGCTCCAGATGAGGTCGCGGCCGCGCAGCAGGTTGAAGGTGGCCGCCATGTAGCGGCCGTCGAGATAGCCCTTCTCGGCCGTCAGCTGCTGCAGCAAGCCCATGGTCTCGTCGCCGAGGAACAGCTTGAGGTCGCCGGCCTCGCTGAAGTCGACCTGGGCGGTGAAGAAGGTCGCCGACTTGACCTTGCCTGCGTCGCCCCTGGCGTGGAGATAACCGAGGCTCGCGGCGAGGGTCGTCCCCGCAACGCAATAGCCGATGGTATGGACGCTTTCGACGTCGAGCAAGTCGCGGATGGTGTCGACCGCGTCGATCTGTCCGCCCAGGACATAATCGTCGAGGGTCGCGTCGGCGATGCTCTCGTCGGCCGATTTCCAGCTGACCATGAACAGCGAAATGCCCTGGTCGACGCACCATTTGACGAAGCTTTTCTCGGGGGTCAGGTCGAGGATGTAGAAGCGGTTGATCCACGGCGGAAAGATGACGACCGGAGTCTTGAGCACGTCTTCGGTCGTCGGCGTGTACTGGATCAGCTGGTAGAGCGGGGTCTGCTTGACCACCTTGCCCGGGGTCGTGGCGAGGTTGCGCCCGACCTCGAACACGCCGGGCTTGGTCTGGGTCAGCTGGCCCTGCGCAATGTCCTTGAGCATGTTGGCGAGGCCCTTGAGCAGGTTCTCGCCGCGCGTCTCGAGCGTCTTCTTCAGGACCTGCGGGTTGGTCAGCGCGAAATTGGACGGGCTCATCGCATCGACAAAACTGCGCGTCGCGAACCGCATCTTTTCCCGCGTCCCGGCGTCCAGCCCGTCGATCTCGTCGACCGTTCCGAGCAGCTGGTCCGAGACCCTAAGATAGGTCTGGCGGATCGTGTCGAAGATCGGATTTTCGCGCCACTCGGGCGCCGCGAAGCGCCGGTCCTTGCGCTCCTTCTCGTCCGCAGACGGCACGGCCATGACTCCGCCGAGGACCTTGCCCCACGCTTCCAGGCCCTTGGTCCACGCCTCGGCCCCGGCGCTCATCAGCTTCATCGGGTCGGTGCCGCCGAAGTCGAACACGCTCGGCGACAGCCCCGGAAACGGCTGGTCCTTCCTCAGACCCTCGGCCCAGAATTCCATCAGCATCTGCTGCGCCTGGCCCATCACCAGCGTCCAATGCTGCCAATCCTCGAGGGTGGGAATCGCGGTCCCGCTGTTCGTTTCTTCGGCCATGGGCCCTTATGTAGTCGTCATCGCGACCCTTGCGAAGGCAAGGGGAAGCAATCCAGCGGTGCGAACTGGATTGCTTCGTCGCTTCGCTCCTCGCAATGACGGCAAAGTGGTTGCCGCACCGGTCCCCTCGGCCCTCGAGCTGCTCGACTATTTCGGAATCGCGGTCTTCGCGATCTCCGGCGCCTTGCTCGCCGCCGAGAAGCGCCAGACGCTGGTCACCTTCATCTTCTTCGCCGTCGTCACCGGCGTCGGCGGCGGGACCCTGCGCGACCTGCTCATCGGTGCGCCGGTCTTTTGGGTCCACACCAACGCGACGCTGCTGATCTGCATCGGCGCCGCGCTGCTCGTGTGGCTCGCCAGCCGCCGCTGGTTCACCGGCCAGGCGCTGCTGTGGTTCGACGCCGCCGGCCTCGCCGCCTATGCCTGCTACGGCGCCGCCAAGGCGCTCGATTTTGGAGTGGCGCCCGTCCCGGCCTTCGCCATGGGCGTGATGACGGCGTGCGCCGGCGGGATCATCCGCGACGTCCTCGCCGGCGAGCCGTCGATCCTGATGCGGCCCGAGCTTTACGTCACCGCGGCGGCGCTGGCCGCCGGCCTGTTCGTCGGCTTGAGCCTGCTCGGCGTTTCGGCCCTGGTCGCAGCGGCGCTGGCGATCGCCGCCGGCTTTGGCCTGCGTGGGGTGGCGATCGCGCGCGGCTGGTCATTGCCGGCCTACAAGGATTAGGTTCCCGCCTCGTCGCATGTCATTGCCAGGAGGAAACCGATGGCCGGCCCCTCAAAGAAAATCGTGCTTTTGGTCTGTTTCGCCGGGGCGCTGCCGGCGGCGTCGGTCGCCCAGGATCGCGCCCTCGTGGTGCCGGGAATGAAGGTCTTGCTGAACAATGACTGCGCGCGCGTTCAATACCATGATGTGGGCGTCGGTCAGACGGCCCCGATGCATTCGCACCCGGCGTACATCGTGTACACGCTCAGGCCATTCAAAGCCCTGATCACCTTGCCCGACGGGACCCAGCGGATCAGCCAGCACAAGGCCGGCGAGGCCTATTGGAACGCGCCGATCACGCATTCGGTCAAGAATCTCGGCAAGACGCCCATTCACAACCTGATCGTCGAGATGAAGCCTGGCGGGAAATGCCAGTAGCGCCCAACGTCATAGGCGCACTCTTGGGCGTTTCGAGCGCGCTTCTTACCGCCTGCGCGACCGTGCCCACGGCACCGTCGCCGGTGCATGCCGAGGTCGGAGTCGCGTTCGGCCGCACTGGCGAGCTCGCCAGCTTTGCCGAGGGCGTTGCCGACCCGCAGTCGGGCCGCCGAGTGACCGCCGACGATCCGGTCCGAGTCGCCTCGATCAGCAAGCTGGTGGTCGCCGTCGGCGTGATGAAACTGGTCGAGCGGGGCAGGCTCGAGCTCGACAGTGACGTTTCGCGTTGGCTCGGCTGGCGGTTGCGCAACCCCGCCTTTCCCGAGCGCCCGATCACGCTCCGGATGCTCCTCTCGCACACCAGTTCGGTGCGCGACCATGACGACCAATATGCGATCCCGCTCGGCCGGACGGTCCAAGCGACCATGGCCGACCCGCGCTCGTGGGACGCGCAGCATGGCCCGGGCGATCGCTATTTCACCTACGGCAACATGAATTTCCCGATCGTCGGCTCGATCGTCGAGCGGGTCACCGGCGAGCGGTTCGACGCCTGGATGCGGCGCGAGGTGCTCGAGCCGATGGCGCTCGACGCCTGCTACAACTGGCCCACCTGCAGCGACGCGGCCGTGGCTCGGGCGGTCGAGCTCGACCAGGGCGGCAAACCGGCCAAGGACGACCTCCACGGCCGCCGCCCCGACTGCCCCGTGCTCGTCGAGGACGGCGAGCCGTGCGACCTCGGCCGCTGGAAGCTGGGCGAGAACGGCTCGCTGTTCGCGCCGCAGGGCGGCCTGCGGACGTCGGCGCGCGGGCTCGCGCGGATCGGGCGGATGCTCCTCGATGGCGGCACGCTCGACGGCGTCCGGATCATTTCCGGGCAATCGGTCGACACGCTTATGAAACAGGTGTGGCGTTTCGACGGAGCGAACGGCCAGACCGAGAAAGGCTTCTACTGCAGCTTCGGCCTCGCGACGCAGCAGATCCCGACCCGCGCCGCCGGCTGCGCCGACGACATGGGGACGCGCGGCGCACTGCTGGTCGGCCATGCCGGCGACGCCTACGGGATGAAGGCCGGGTTGTGGCTCGATCGCGCCCGCGGCCGCGGCATCGCTTATTTCGTCACCGGGGTGCCCGATAAGGCGCAGCGCGACGACCGCAGCGCCTTCACCGCGGCCGAAGCCCGCGCCTTCCGCCGCACCTACGCGCTCTTGCCGCGCTAATCGCGCCCGGCCATTGGGGCCGGCGATGAGCAACGAATTCTACCGCATCCGCCGGTTGCCGCCCTACGTCTTCGCCGAGGTCAACGCGATGAAGGCCGCGGCCCGGGCGCGCGGCGAGGACATCATCGACCTCGGCATGGGCAATCCCGACGGGGCTCCACCCAAGCACGTCATCGACAAGCTTGCCGAAGTCGCGAACAAGCCCAACGCCCATCGCTATTCAGCGAGCCGCGGCATTCCCGGCCTGCGCAAGGCCCAGGCAGCCTATTACGAACGCCGCTTTGGGGTGACGCTCGACCCCGACAAGGAGGTCATCGTCACCCTGGGCTCGAAGGAGGGCCTCGCCAACCTCGCCCAGGCGATCACCGCTCCCGGCGACGTGGTGCTCGCCCCCAACCCGTCCTACCCGATCCACAGCTTCGGCTTCATCATCGCCGGCGCCGCGGTCCGCTCGATCCCGGCAGCGCCCGGCGACGCCTTCTTCGAGCGATTGGCCAATGCCATGCGCTACACCGTGCCGCGGCCCAAGGTGCTGGTGATCGGCTACCCGTCCAACCCGACCGCTTACGTCGCCGACCTCGCGTTCTACGAGCGGCTGGTCGCCTTCGCCCGCGAGCATGAGCTGATCGTCATTTCCGACCTCGCTTATGCCGAAATCTACTTCGGCGAAACGCCGACCCCCTCGATCCTCCAGGTCGACGGCGCGAAGGACGTCGCGGTCGAATTCACCTCGATGTCGAAGACCTATTCGATGGCCGGCTGGCGGATCGGCTTCGCGGTCGGCAACGCCCGGCTGATCGAGGCGTTGGCCCGGGTCAAATCCTATCTCGACTATGGCGCTTTCACCCCGGTCCAGGCGGCCGCCTGCGCCGCGCTCAACGGGCCGCAGGACATCGTCGATTATAACCGCAACCTCTACCGCAAGCGCCGCGACGTGCTGGTCGAAAGCTTCGGCCGCGCCGGCTGGACGATCCCGCCGCCGCAGGCCTCGATGTTCGCCTGGGCGCCGATCCCCGAGCGCTTCCACAATTTGGGCTCGATGGAATTTTCGAAGAAGCTCCTCACCGAGGCCCACGTCGCGGTCGCGCCCGGCGTTGGCTTCGGCGAGGAAGGCGAAGGCTTCGTCCGCCTCGCCCTGGTCGAGAACGAGCAGCGCCTGCGCCAGGCCGCGCGCGGCGTGAAGGCGATGCTGGCAGGCTGAGCGCCATCAGGTCAGCGAAATGCTGATCTCCTCGTAAAGCTCGCCCGCCGCCAGGTCCTCGGTAGAATGAAAGTTGGACTCGACCTTCAGCGCATCGACCAGAGAGACGCGCGGCACTTCGGTGTGCTTTTTCACGCATCCGTGCTTGCCATGCTTGGTCGACATGACCGAGGTCAGGCGATCGGGCCGCTTCTTGCCGCCGCGCTTGGTGAACAGCTTCCACATCGATTTGGGGGTCGCGTTCCGGCTGCCGTGATGGCCGACCTTGTAGAGATCGACATCGTCGAGCAGCGGCGCGAGTTTCGATTGAAGCGCATATTGCCAATTCTCGAGCTGGGCGTCGCCGGGGAACAGCAGACTCTTGGTGCCTGCGCGAAACAGCAGGATGACGCTGGTATTGTTCATCTGATTGTCGAGCGCGCGCACCAGGTTCCGCATCAGTTCGCTCGACGCCCGATCGATCCGGCGCGCGAGCCACCGTTGCTCGGTGAAGAGCCGGCTTCCGCGAATGGTCTTAGCACCCGGGAACAGCGGCCTGGCGTCACCGAGCCCGCCGGCATCGCTCATCCGCTTGGGCGCGAGCATCCAAAATTCGGCTTGGCTCGTCGACGCTTGCTTCTTGATCGCGTCGGTCTGCGTCAGGGTCGGCGGACCGAGCACCGTCACGTCAATCCCCGGGAGCTCGGCCGCCATTCCCGTATCGCTCCCGTGGTAGACGTAGACATTGGGGCCCATCGCCTGGAGGTTCTTGATCGCGGACAAATTCTTCAAATTGTCCTCGCCGACGAAAGCGATTTCGTCGACGAGCGCTTGGGGCAGGCGCTTGCGGGACCGGTAGACCGATTGGAGCGCGAGTTTTGCGGTTCGGTGCATGGCGTCGAGCGAGTTCCGGCGGGCCGCAAAGGCGTGCTTGTCCTTGATCACTGGGCCGCGCCAACTGACCGGCGCGTTGGGCGCTTCGGTCCACGGCTGAACAACAAGCTTGGGCTTCAGCGCAGCGATGATGTCGCCCGAGCCCTTGCCGTCCGCAGCCGTGGCAAACCCGCTGATATGATCGGCGTGGCGATGGGTCGCGACCACGATGTTGAGCGCGCCACCGCCCTCGGTACACTTGTCGCGAATGTCGCGGGCGATGCTCCGCATCCAGTCCGCGCCGGCGTCGTCGGGAAGGCTCGTGGTCCCGAAGTCGATCAGGAGGTGCCGCCGGCTGCCGTCGGCGTAGGTGAAGCGCAGGAGGAAGCAGTCGCCGAACCCGACATGGTAGGC
>Ga0068860_100003140_pt1 | contig 17062 bp, 14 predicted proteins | sample KBSSwiS32_FD_66597 | JGI IMG/M metagenome (GOLD analysis project Ga0068860, IMG submission 66597) | Switchgrass rhizosphere microbial communities from Kellogg Biological Station, Michigan, USA - KBS Switchgrass S3-2 | ecosystem: Host-associated > Plants > Roots > Rhizosphere > Soil ... | reverse complement strand
CACTGGCGCGGTACGTAGTTACCGCAATTGACCTGGGTAGCCTCGATGTGACGCGCTCAATCTCGCGCGAACTTCGCGCCGGCAGCGACCTCGGGATCCTCAGTTTTTATGTGGCTGCTCCGCCGCGATCCGGGTGCGGGCTTCTAAAGCAGTTAGAATGCTATTCCCAATGGCGAATCTGCCGGCAGCGGGCGTTTGTATTTTGGTTCGGCCCGCTGCGCAATAAAACGCATTTTGCTTCGTCGTAATTGAGATTGCGCAATCTCCTGCCGCTGCCCCGTCAGGCAATGCTGGTCAGACAATAGCGCCCAAGCTTTTCGCTGCATCGACCTCGCGTAGCTGTGTGCTCCTTCCCTGGGCGACACTAGGGCGCAGGTGGGCGTGGTTCAACCTCCATCACCATACGCACGAGCTGAGCGATTGAGCTGGCAGCCATCTTTTCCATTACATGCGCGCGGTGAATCTCAACCGTGCGAGGACTTAGTCCGAGCTTTCCAGCTATCACCTTGTTGGCTTTGCCACTGGTCAGCAGAGAGAGCACTTCGCGCTCGCGCGGCGTCAGGGATGCCAGCCCCGCGCGTATTCGGTCGTGCCCCTTGAGCCATTCGCGGTTCTCCCTATCACGCTCCAGAGCTTTCTGTACGCAATCGATAACTTGCTGATCTCGGAAGGGCTTTTGCAAAAAGTCGAACGCGCCATGCTGCATGGCTTCGACCGCCATGGGCACATCGCCGTGGCCGGTGATAAAGATGACAGGAATATTGGCCCCGCGAACATTGAGTTCGCTCTGAAGTTGGAGGCCATTCATTCCGGGCATGCGAATATCTAGCAGCAAGCAGCCGGGCTGCGAGTAACTGTAGCTCGAAAGGAACTCCTGAGCCGAGGGCAGCGGCGTGGCCGCAATGCCAACCGACTTGAGCAGGATCCGCAGGCTGGTGCGCACACCCGCATCGTCATCAACTATATAGACGGTTGCGACTGGCTCCTTCACGGCAGTAGCTCCTCGATCGCAGGCAGCCAAATGTAAAAGCACGCGCCGGCGGGATTCGCCGGCCGGTACCCCACCGCTCCCCCATGGGTTTGCAGAATGGTTCGGCTAATCGGCAGGCCGAGCCCGGTGCCGGTGTCCTTTGTGGTGCTGAAGTGATCGAACATACGATCAACTATGTCTGGTGCCGGGCCTGGCCCATTGTCGTAAATGGCAATCTCCACCTCACGGGCGGGGGTACAGCTGGTACGCATAGTGATTTCCCGACTGCCGATAGGAGAATCGGCCAACGCGTCGAGCGCATTATGCAGAAGGTTCAGTATTGCATGCTGAACCTGTATGCGATCGACATTGACCGCGGGCAGCCCGTCGGCAAGATCGAATCGGATATGCGTGCCTGATGCTCGTGCTTCGGCGACGATCAGGACGCGAAGCTCCTCCAGCAGCTCGTTAGGATCAGTCGTAGCTCGCTCCGCTCGCTGCCTGGCCGTCAGGTTGCGAAGCCATCGAATAATTTCACCGGCACGCAATGCTTCCGCGGCGATCTCGCTCATGGCGATACGCACCTCTACAAGATCCGGCTCGGCCGCGCGCAGGAAGTGCTCGCCGGCGCTGGCATAGTTGGCGATGGCTGTCAGTGGCTGGTTGAGCTCGTGGGCCATGGCCACTGCCATCTCGCCCATAGTCGCGAGCCGCGCCACATTGACCATGCGCTCAGACAAATACCGGGGCTTTAGGTTCGCATCTGGCATGTGGTTGCTGTGGAGACGGCGCGCATTCGGGCGGCAGTATGACTCGCTTTGCGCCATCGAAGCCTACGCAAAATCCCCTATACACAATGCCACCAGTCGGGCTCTAGGTAGATTCCCACGAGGCTTACGCATTCGAACTAATCGTGGGCCGGGGGGCTTTTGCGCAATGCTGGATCCCCAGTGGTAGAGGCTAATTAAAGGAGTATGTCTGTGAATATTATCCGTTGGGAACCCTTTCGCTCGATGGACGATGTCTTCGGTCATGTGCCTGGTCTGTTTGGTCGCTGGCCGCGGACTCTGCAGTCGAATAGCGAAAACCGACACGAGTGGTCACCGTCAGTGGACATCAGCGAGACTGAGCTCGAGTACGTGATTCGCGCTGAGTTACCGGCCGTAAAGAAAGAGGACGTACGAGTTACCTTTGAGGACGGCATGCTCACTGTTAGCGGAGAGCGCAAGCAAAAGAAAGAAGGAGAGGGCGAAAGGTTTCATCGTCTAGAGATTCTTCATGGCACATTTTCCCGCAGCTTCTCGCTTCCGGAAAACGTTGATAACGCGGCGATAAGGGCTGAGTCCAAGGATGGGGTGCTTACGGTGCACGTTCCGAAGGCCAAGACCCAACCAAAGAAGGCCACCGAAATTAAGGTACAGTAAGTAGCTAGGGTTTTTATTGCAGTCCGGAGCCAAGGCGTGATGATCGCCCTGGCTTCGGCTGCCAGCGTTCGCACAAGCGAGTCAGGCATTTGCCAGCGTGCAACGCGGCCACTGCGTAAGCCAAGCGCAACACCGGGGCCGGCGCCTCAGTGATTGCGAGTGGCGCGCCAAGGCAGCACTCAATGCACCGTAAGCATAGATTGCCTCGGCCGCTGCGTGCATGATTTAGCGCCGTGGCTCGATATGCTGAGTTAGCAGACTTCGGAACTCGATCGTACTAGCGCGTAACTTTCACGGAGTGTTACCTAGGGGCGAGCAGTTCGGCCATTACGGTGAGCAGCTCATCAGAATCGATGGGTTTGCTGAGGAACCTGGAGTTGACCTCGTGGTGTAGGTGACGCATGGCTGTGGATGTGTCGCCTGTCACGAGTACGGCCTTGAGGTCCTTGCCTAGCAACTCTCGCAGGCGGGATATTACCTGGATGCCTGTATGCCCCTGGTCCAAATGATAGTCCGTAACGACCAGGCGAAGGTCGGGTGCTTTGCGGGCACACTCAAGGGCTTCTGGCAGCGAGGCGGCTGGCGTTACGCGATATCCAGAAATTTGCAACACAATGCGCGTTGCGTTGCGAACGCCCGGATCGTCCTCAACGAGCAGCACGTGCAGCGGCGCAGCGCGTGGTGAAACTCCGCGGGCAGCGATTATTTGCGGTGCGGGCGAGTTACTCGAGGCGGCGCTGGTTGGCAGCACCAATGAAAATGTCGAGCCCTTGCCCGGCTGCGAAACGACGCCAATCTCGACATTGAGTAGTTTCGCAATGCGCTGCACGATACTGAGTCCCAGACCGTAGCCTTCTCGTGAGGCATCTGTTGATACACCCACCTGATAAAATTCTTCGAAGATGTGAGCGATTTCGTGTGAGGCGATACCAAGACCGCTGTCAGTTATCTCGATATGCAATTTGTTGGCATCGCGACGGGCTCGAACGCGGATGGATCCACGTGGGGTGTATTTAATAGCGTTGGATAGGAAATTGTGCAGCACCTGCCCAACGAGCGCGGGGTCAGAATGCACGCTCTCGGATGAGGGTTCGATGAGAAGTTCGAGTCCCTTGTCGCGGGCTACGTCGGCGTACGCGATACGCAATTCGTCAAACAATGCCGAGACGCGAAAGTCCTTGATTGCCGGCTGTGTCGCGCCTGACTCGAGCTTACTGACGTCGAGTAGCGCGATGAGAAGCCGCGACATCGCCGAAATGGCGCGGTCCTGATGTTCCAGTACCTCGAGCTGCTCATTGCTCGTGGTCATCCTCCGCATCGCACCGCTGAGCAGCATCAGGGCCTGCAACGGCTGGCGTATGTCGTGACTGGCCGTCGCCAGGAACCTGCTCTTTGCTTGATTAGCTAGATCGGCCGCGGTGTGAGCCGCCTTGAGCTCCTGCTCGGCGCGCTTGCGATCAGTGGCGTCGCGGATCGCCGCGGCCACATAAGTTACCGTGCCCGAATGTATGGGGCTCAGGCTGATTTCGACAGGAAACTCGCTGCCATCGCGGCGTAGGGCGTACAGCTCAAGCCCAATCCCCATAGGCCGCGAGCGCAGGTTTTGTTTGTAGTGATGGCGGTGACCGGCGTGCCGTTCTCGGAAGCGCGCGGGCAATAACTGCTCAATCGGCCGCCCGATAAGGTCATCGTGAGGGTGACCGAAGAGGGTCGTAACCTGCTGATTGGCAAATATAATGCCGCCATCGTTGCCGATAATGACCATCGCATCGGGCGCAGAATCCAGCGCACTGCGCACCAATTCGGGGGGCAAATCGAGGAGCATGCTTAGACTCCGACGGTCCGATAGAGTCGCATTGCCGATTCCCCGGCGCAACGGATTGGCTATCTCAAGGCCGCAAAATGGGGGGATCGTGTATCATCCGCGGCCCCCCAAGGTCCGGTGGCCCATTGGAAATACCTTCGACACTAGGACGGGGCTGGCTCCGAAGAAATCCGGCCAGCGGAAACTGTGCGCAACCTATTGATTGTTATGGATATTTCTGGCATTACGGGTGTCGCTTGCCGAGGGAATTGGACCTTAAGCTGTCCGGTAGGCAAGGGTCTGCGAGCTTCAGCGGCCTAGTAGATTTAAGGAAGGCGTGTAGACCGTGGATTCGCAGTCCATAACCTTGTTTACCGGCAACGCGAATCCCGCGTTGGCCCACGACATTGCCCGGCACCTGATGCTGCCGATAGGCCGTGCGTCGGTGAGCCGCTTCAGCGACGGCGAGGTCAACATCGAGCTGATGGAGAACGTTCGCGGGCGCGACGTGTTCCTGCTGCAGTCGACCTGCCCCCCGGTGAACGAGAACCTGATGGAACTGTTGGTGATGGCCGATGCCTGCCGGCGCGCGTCGGCACGCAGCATCACCGCAGTGATTCCGTACTTTGGCTACGCGCGCCAGGACCGGCGCCCGCGCGCGACGCGCGCGGCCATAACGGCCAAGCTGGTCGCCGACATGATCTGCGGGGCCGGCGTGCAGCGGGTGCTGACGCTTGATCTGCACGCCGAGCAGATCCAGGGTTTCTTCGGAGTGCCGGTGGACAACGTCTACGGCTCGCCGGTGCTGCTGGGCGATGTCTGGCGCATGACCTATCCGAACCTGATCGTGGTCTCGCCCGATGTGGGTGGTGTGGTGCGAGCCCGGGCATTTGCCAAGCGCCTCGATGACGCGGAATTGGCCATCATCGACAAGCGCCGTCCGCGCCCAAACGAATCGAAGGTCATGAACATTATCGGCGAAGTCAGCGGCAAGAGCTGTGTCCTTATCGACGATATGGTGGACACCGCCGGCACGCTGTGTCTGGCGGCCCAGGCGCTCAAGGACGAGGGGGCGCAGCGCGTGGTGGCTTACATCACACACGCCGTGCTCTCGGGCGGGGCGGTGGAGCGAATCTCCAAGTCCGCGCTCGATGAGCTGGTCGTGACCGACACGATTCCTCTGGGCGAAGCCGCGCGCCAGTGCGGACGGATTCGCCAGCTGTCGGTGGCGGCGTTGTTGGCCGAGACGATTCGCCGCATCCGCGATGAGGAGTCGGTGAGCTCGCTCTATATCGACTGAGCCAGGAAAGTTTTTTGGGTGGGCCGGCACTGGTCGCGGTGCGGGCCCTTGGTAGCAAACGTCAAGGAGTAATGAAATGCGTATCGCGTTCGAACTTAGCGCGGAACCGCGAAATGATCAGGGCAAAGGTGCGAGCCGCCGCCTGCGTCATTCCGGCAAGGTTCCCGCCATTCTGTATGGCGCTCACATCGAGCCGGCACGGCTCGCGCTGGAGCATCACAAACTGCTGTCGTTGGTGGCCGACGAGAAATTCTATTCCTCGATCATCAGCATCAGCGTCGGCACCCAGAAGCAGCCGGTCATCGTCAAGGACGTGCAGATGCACCCGGCGCGCAACGCCGTCGTGCACGTGGACCTGCAGCGCGTTCTGGAGAACGAGAAGATTCGCCTGCACCTGCCGATTCACTTCAAGGGCGAGGCCGCAGCTCCGGGTATCAAGACCCAGGGCGGCGTGGTCTCGCACCACATGGCGGACGTGGAAGTCGTGTCCCTGCCGAAGGACCTGCCCGAGTTCATCGAGGTGGATGTCTCGGCCATGAACCTCAACGATTCAATCTACCTCAAAGACATCAAGGTGCCTGCGGGCGTGACCGTCTCGGCATTGGCGCATGGCGCCAATCCGCCGGTGGTCTCAATCCACGCACCGCGCGTGGCTGAACCCGAACCCACAGCCGAAGCCGAGGCAGCACCGGCCGAGGGCGCGGTGGCTGCGGCGCCTGCCGATGCGGCGGCGACGGCTGGCGCCAAGAAGGAAGAGGGCAAGAAAGAGGACGCTAAGAAAGAAGAAGGCGGCAAGGACGCCAAGAAGGAAGGCGGCAAGAAGTAATTGTACGGGGCGACGCCGCCGCGGCATGAGGCCGGGCGGCGCTCGCCCGTATGGGTCGGCCGCGGGGCGTAACTTACGCGATCGACCAGTACCTCGCGCACGGTTGGCGGCGGGAAACGACGTGTCGGGGACCAGCATTGACCGGAGAAGCACTCAAACTTGTCGTCGGGCTCGGCAACCCAGGCCCCGAGTACGCGCGCACGCGCCACAACGCCGGCTACTGGTACGTGGACGAAATTGCTCGAACGGGTGGGGCAGCGTGGAAGCGTGAGTCGCGCCACCAGTGCGAACTGGCCCGAGCAACCGTGGCCGAACGAGAGTTGTGGCTGGTCAAGCCCACAACTTACATGAACAACAGCGGTGCCGCGGTGCATTCCATTGCCGGCTTCTATCGAATTACACCGGGCGAGATTCTTGTGGTGCACGATGACATTGACCTGCCTCCGGGTGTTGCGAGGCTCAAGCAGGGCGGGGGCCACGGCGGCCATAACGGCGTGCGCGATGTCATCTCTCAGCTGGGCCCGGATTTTTGGCGACTGCGGATCGGGGTTGGGCATCCGGGCAGTAAGGATCAGGTCATCGATGCAGTCCTGGATCGCGCTACGGCAACAGAACAAGGATTGATCGACGGCGCACTGGCTCGCGCGCTCACAGCGCTTGCGGAGATGCTGCGCGCCGGCGCCCAGCAGGCCATGCTTCGATTGCATACGAGCGAAACCCCATGAGCATCAAGTGCGGAATAGTGGGGCTGCCTAATGTCGGCAAGTCGACGCTCTTCAATGCCCTGACCCGAGCGCAGATTGCGGCCGAGAACTACCCCTTCTGCACCATTGATCCCAACGTGGGCATCGTGCCGGTCCCTGATGAACGTCTGGCCGCCTTGGCCTCGATCGCACATCCGGAAAAGATCGTGCCCACGACCGTTGAATTCGTCGACATCGCGGGACTGGTGGCCGGGGCATCCCAGGGCGAGGGCCTGGGCAATAAGTTTCTGGCTCATATCCGTGAGACCGATGCGATCGCGCATGTAGTGCGCTGCTTTGATCACGATGACATCGTGCACGTGGCCGGGCGCATCAACCCGATATCAGATGTGGACGTCATCAACACCGAACTGGCCCTTGCTGATCTGGCCGTGGTCGACAAGGCCATCGAGCGCGCGGCAAAACTTGCCAAGAGCGGCGACAAGGAGGCCATCCGGCGTCAGGAGCTGCTGCGCAAGCTCCATGCCGCGCTCGATCAGGGCTTACCGGCGCGCGCAGTTCCTGTGCCGACGGAGGACCAGAAGGAAGTGCGGGAACTGCAGCTCCTGACTTCCAAGCCCGTGATGTATGTCGCCAACGTCGATGAGAGCGCGCTCGCCCAGGGTAATTCGTATTTGACAGCCCTTCGGGAACGGGCGCGCGCGGAGGCAGCAACGGTGGTGCCAGTGTGCGCGGCGATCGAAGCTGAGATCGCGCAGCTCGAGGAAGCCGAACGAGCCGATTTCCTCAAGGATTTGGGTCTAAGCGAGCCCGGCCTCAACCGTGTCATTCGCGCCGGCTACGAACTTCTGGGCTTGCAGACCTATTTCACCGCCGGCCCCAAGGAAGTGCGCGCCTGGACCGTGCGCAAGGGCAGCACCGCACCCCAGGCGGCCGGTGTCATCCACAGCGATTTCGAGCACGGCTTTATTCGCGCAGAAGTGATCGCCTACGAGGAATACATCCGCTATCGCGGTGAGTCTGGCGCGCGCGATGCCGGCAAGCTGCGGCTTGAGGGCAAGGAGTACGTGGTCCGCGAGGGCGACGTGATGCACTTCCGCTTCAACGTTTAGATCCCGACGGATTTGTTTGCGCGCCTTACAGAGAAGTGCGCGGCTGGCGGGGGAGTATGCCCTACCGGGCAGCGCGTCCGCCGGCTTCGCCCGTGGAGGGCATGGCGAGAAGCCGGGCGCGCACATCAAGTACGTCGCGCTTGAGATATGGAAGCAACATCCGCACGCTGTCGCTGCTGTCGCCGTCCGCTGTCGGCGGCGCCAGAAAGCTGTTGCAGTAGCTGCGAAAATATTCCGCGTACAGGTGCTCATAGCGACGGAACGGATCCCCGAAGGCCTGGTGCACCAGTAGCGTGGCGCCAATGTGCTCGATGCACAGGAGACTCGCGAAGCTGCGCTGATAGTTTCCGTGCTCGGCCACCATTGCGCGGCTGTAGCTCTTGTTGCCGTGGAAGTGCTGTATCAACAGCTTCCGGGCGGCCTCCCTCAGCGGGTGGGCGCGCATATATTCAAAAAGTGCCTTGCGGTGCACCAGCGTGAATCCCGTCGATAGCAGAGCCCGCGCCTCGCGCTCGCCGTTGGGCTGGCTGGCGATCGCATCCATGTGACGAGCGTGCTCGGTCGCCCAGGTATGGTAGCTCTGGGGATTTGCGATCAGTGGGCGGGCAACCTGCTGTTCCCGGGCCGAGCCGCCGCGCGCCGCGCGCGCCAGACGGGTCTCGGACGCTTCCATGAGGCGCGAACGACTGATCTGCGGGGGGCCGCCCCCCAGATTGAGGCGCAGCAGCCGCGTAAACGTGTCGGCAATACTAGGTTTCGCCGTCGCTGGAGGCATGATCTCCCTTAAGTCCTCACGCGAGTGCCGGGCCAGGTTCAAAACGGCGCATGCCGGTGGGCATGGCCGTCAGAATTCTTAGGTAGGGATGTTGCGCGCATTTGACGCTGATCCCAAGCAATTTTTTCACCGCCGGCGTTGGGTTTTAGCGACAATTCCCAATGCTTGGTTGGGGCCGCGGGAGCGGTTGTAGGACAAAGTCGACGTTCCACCTTGACGCTGCGGCGGCGGGCCGGGAAAATCCGCCACCTTTTTGGGGAATGGCTAGGTAGCTCAGCCGGTTAGAGCGTGGCACTCATAATGCCGAGGTCGTGAGTTCGAGTCTCACCCTAGCCACCAATCCGATCAATCGTTTACGGCCGTGAATGATTCTCGAAGGCGCTTGGAGTTTTATGGCCTGACCTCGGGCGGTGGCGCTGATCCGGCCGCTGCAACTTGGGGCATGGAATTTTCGCCAAGTGTCCTCCGTCAGGTGCCTGGGATAGATTGGGCGGATTCGGAACGCGGATAACTTGAGGCGGCCTGACCGGATGGCTTTTCAGTCACGGCAGACCGGCTCGAATAAGAAGAGCGTTGGTGACGATGCACAAGCCACTAGAGTTCTCGGCAGGCAATCCCTGCGACCGACCTGTCGGCGGCAGCCTATGGCGGGACTTTTGCGGGCATTGCACCATGGCTTGGGAGTCCAAAATGCCATGGTCGTACGAGGGGTGCTGATGCACTCGCAGCTGCAGCACTGGGGCGCCCCGGGCGCAATGCCAAGAAAGCTTGGCGCTGCAGTGCTGGCGGCAGCGTCGCTATTGGCAGTGGCCTTGCCGGGCACTGCGGCTGGGCAGCCTCCTCAGTTCGCCTTTGAACAAATCGTCGACGTGGCGCGCCAGCTCTCGAAGTCGCCCATGCGCCGGCCGCTCGCCCTGACACCCGGGCTGGAGAAGCTCACCTACGATCAATACCGGGAGCTGCGGTTCCGGACCCAGAAAGCCTACTGGAGCGATAGCTCCTCGCCATTTCGCGTCGATCTGCTGCCCGCCGGTTTCGTCTTTCAAACTCCTGTGGCGGTCTCTCTCATCGAGGACGGGCGCGCCACCGATCTGGTGTCCGATGCCACCTTGTGGGACGTCGGCATGAGGGTGCCCGCGAATCTGCACAACGTGCCCCTCTCGCTTTCCGGCTTTCGCGTGCGCGCGCGGATCAACTCGCGCGCCATCTGGGATGAATTCCTGGTCTTTCAGGGCGCAAGCTACTTCAGGGCTGTCGGTCGCGGGCAACTCTATGGCTTGTCCGCGCGCGGACTTGCGATAGGCACCGGCGAGCGAGGTGGCGAGGAATTTCCGGCCTTCACTCATTTCTGGATTGAGCGCCCCACGCGCTTCGCTTCGTCGCTCACCATCTATGCGCTCTTGGAAAGCGCATCTGTGACCGGCGCCTATCGATTCGTCGTTACTCCGGGGCGTGACACTTTCATGGATGTGCAGTGCACACTGTTCCCGCGCGTGGATGTGGCGGTGGTGGGGATCGCACCGCTCACGTCCATGTTTCTGTTCAATGCCAGCAATCGTTCGCGGTTCGATGACTTCCGCGAGCGCGTTCATGATTCCGACGGGCTGTTCATCGATGCCCGAAACGGTGAGGCGATCTGGCGCCCGCTGGCCAATCCACACGATTTGCAGACGGGATCGTTCACTGACACGGCTCCGTATGTCTTCGGCCTGATGCAGCGCGCACGACTCCAGACCGAGTATCAGGACCTGGAGGCCGGCTACGAGCGACGACCCAGCTCATGGGTGGAGCCCTTGGGCACCTGGGGCGCAGGCCCAGTCCGACTGCTGGAAATACCCACCACGCGCGAGACCAACGACAACATCGTCGCTTTCTGGCAGCCGCGCGGCGGGCTCAAGGCCGGCCAGCCATTTAAGACTTCATACCGTCTTCACTGGAGCACCGATCCGGCACCTCGAAATGGCGTGGGGCGAATCTCCGCCACCCGTATCGGCACCAGCTTCGATGGCAAGCGCAGGCTGTTTGTCGTCGACATCAAGGAGGCGGGTACATCGAGCGAGGGGTTGAAGCTGGAGCTCGCGAGCTCGGCGGGCAAGGTCTCGAACCTAAACATTCAGCCTAATCCGATAATCAACGGGCTGCGTGCCAGCTTCGAACTGAATACCGATGACGTCACCCTGTCGGAACTGCGCATGGTTGTGACGAAGAATGGCAAGGCGGTCTCCGAGACCTGGCTGTACCGATGGACGCCATAGCCACCGGCGACGGACCCGGCTCCCTGGATGCCGTTCGCATCCCGCCCGCCCGTGCCGGCGGCCATGGAATGCCCCCGGAAGCGCCGCGGGACATGCCAACCCAGAATCTGCGCAGGGCCCCGGTGACCCAGTTCGATCATCAGCTCGACTGGCGCGTCGCGCTCGCCCGCGGGGTGGCAATCATTGGCACGCTGGCGATCATCGTGTACGGCGTCAGGGAAATGCTCGCCATCGTCCGGGTTACCAACCCGACGGCACTTCAGGACATTATGGTTGGGTTCTTTGCACTGACGCTCAGCTGGATCGCCCAGTCGGCCGCATCAACAATCGCGGGCCTCATTCCCCGCCGGCGGTTGCGTCTGGCGCCAGTAGATCAGCCGTTGGCTCGCACCGCGCTGGTGATGCCGATCTACAACGAAGATCCCCGTCGCACCGCTGCCGCCCTGCAGGCGATGGGTGAAGCGCTGCGCGAATGCGGCGCGGCTGAGGCCTTCGAAGTGGTGATGCTTTCGGATTCCAACCAAGCGGATGCCTGGATCCGCGAGACGCAATCTGTGCGGGGGCTGCGCGAGGCGCTGGCACCGACAATCCCTGTTTGGTACCGGCGGCGCTGGCAGAATGTCGGGCGCAAGGCCGGCAACATCCAGGATTTCGTGGAACGCTGGGGCGGGCGCTACGAATTCATGGTGATCCTGGATGCCGATAGCCTGATCGACGGCGAGACGCTGGTTTGGATGGTCCGCGCCATGATGGCCGATAAAACGCTAGGGCTGGTGCAGACTGCTCCACGACTGGTGGGCCGAATCAGCCTGTTTGCGCGGCTCCAGCAGTTCGCGGGCCGCGTTTATGGTGGTGTGATTGCACGCGGGCTGGCGGCGTGGGCAGGGGACGACGGCAACTACTGGGGGCACAACGCGATCCTGCGTATCACAGCATTCGCGCGCGCTTGCGGCCTGCCGCAGCTGGCAGGACGCTCGCCCTTCGGTGGGCACATTCTTTCGCACGACTTCGTCGAAGCTGCACTGATGCGCAGGGCCGGCTGGAAAGTGCGCATGGCTGACAAAGTTGGCGGCTCCTATGAAGAGAGTCCGCCGTCGCTGGTGGATGCGGCCATCCGCGATCGGCGCTGGGCGCAGGGAAATCTGCAGCACGCCAAAGTACTCGGGGCAGCCGGATTGCGCTGGCACAGCCGCATGCACTTTGCATTCGGCATCATGAGCTACCTCTCCTCACCGCTGTGGCTGATGCTTCTGCTGATCGGACTGGCGCTGGCGGTGCAGGGCGCGCTGCAGGAGCCGTCGTATTTCCACTCGGCCTTCCAGCTGTTCCCATCGTGGCCGCGGTTCGATTCAAAACGCATGTTTTACCTGTTTGTGTTCAGCATGGGCGTGCTGTTCACTCCAAAATTCCTAGGCTTTCTCGGCACCCTGCTGAGGCGCAAGGCGCGCCGTCCGTTAGGGTTCATCCGTCTTACGCTCGGCACGGCCTGTGAGGTGGTGCTGTCGGCCTTGTTCGCGCCCGTGCAGATGCTGCTTCAGAGCCGGTATGTGGCGCAGATCCTGCTCGGGCGCGACGCCGGTTGGAATTCGCAGCGGCGCGAAGAGGGGCGCGTCAGTTGGCTCGACGCCTGGCGTTTTCATTGGGGTCACACGCTTGCAGGTCTGGTGCTGGGCGCAACATTCTGGTTGCTCTCACCGGAATTGTTCTGGTGGCTCTCACCCGCATTGCTGGGCCTGGTCATGGCCATTCCATTGTCGGTCGTCAGTGGCAGCACGCGCGTCGGCCGGAGCCTGGCGTGGATGGGCCTACTGGCCACCCCGGAAGAACTGCAGGTACCGGAGATCGTGAAACGCCGCGACGCCTTGTGCCTCGCTGGCGTCGGCGTAGCGGGCGATGCGCTGGGGGATCTGGCGCGCGATACAGCGGCGCGGAACTGGCACATTGAGCTAAATCCGCCGGCACCGGAGCGCCGGCGCGGCGATCCAGATCCTGACCGTTTGACGGCGCAACAAAAGATTCACGAAGCGCGGAGCCTTAAGGAAGCACTGAAGTTTCTCAGCGCCCGCGAGCGCCTCCACGTCGCCGCTGATGCACAAATGCTGCATCAGTTGAGCAGCCTGCCGTAGATCGGATCAATAAATGTACTGAACCGGTAACACCGGTTCACATATCATTCGTGCCTTCCTAGTTTCTGCGTTCGGAACACCTGCCGTCGTGTCCCTGACTACCATTACCCGCATCTGGCCGCTACTGCTGGGCATGGGCATATTGATGCTCGGTGCTGGCTTGCAGAGCACGCTTCTCGGCATTCGCGCCACGCTCGAGTCGTTCCCGACGACCATTACGGGCGTTGTCATGGCCTGCTATTACGGTGGATATTTTCTCGGGACGATCGTGGCACCACGCCTGATTCGCAACGTCGGGCATGTGCGGGTGTTCGCTGCGCTTGCGGCGGTCGCTTCGGCCGCGACTCTGGTGCAGGCCGCCTTCGTGCACCCGATGCCGTGGGCTGCCATGCGTCTGGTGACGGGCCTGTGCTTTGCGGGTATCTATGTCGTCGCAGAAAGCTGGTTGAATGGTTTCGCGACTCGGACGAACCGTTCCAGGCTGTTCGCCGTTTACATGGTGGTGCTCTATGTCGGGCTTGGCGCTGCCCAGTTTCTTTTGATCGTGTCGAATCCCGGGACTTCAGCACCATTCATGTTGGTGTCGGGACTTATTTGTTTGGCTACGGTGCCTAGTCTCCTGGCGTCACAATTGACTCCCGAAGTCGTCGTGCCGCGCGCCGTGCCGTTTCGCGAATTGTACGGACTCTCGCCCACTGGCGTCGCCGCAGTTAGCGTAGCCGGGTTGATCAGTTCGATCACTTTCTCGATTGGGCCGGTTTATGCGCGACTAAGCGGTTTGGACACTACAGACATCGCGACCTTCATGGCCCTCAATATCTTTGCCGGCGTCACGACCCAGTACCCCGTGGGCGCGCTGGCCGATCGTTGGGACCGCCGCGCCGTGATGGCTGGCGTATGCGCGATTGCGACGCTTTCCGCAGGCACCATCGTCGTCTTCCCGGGAATGCCGCATGTACTATTTCTAGTGCTCTCGGCCGTGTTTACCGGACTGGCCCTGACGATCTATTCGCTGGGTGTTTCACACGTCAATGACCGGCTCGAGCCCGCGCAAATGGTCGCTGCAAGCAGCGCACTTCTTTTAATGAATGGCGCTGCCGCAATCTTTGGACCCCTGCTGGCCAGCGGTCTCATGGCCGTCAGGGGGCCTGGGGCGTACTTTGCTGTACTGGCGTCGCTGACCGGGATGCTGACGTTGGATTGCCTGTGGCGCACGACTCGACGCGCGCCAGTCCCGCAGACTCAACGAGGCCCTTTCATCAAGGCGCAGCCGCAGCCGTGCGCATCGGTCAGCAAGCCTCCCTGGCTCGAACCAAAGGCGAATACTGAATAGCTTTTCGGGGCCCCGGACGAAATCACGGCGCTCCAAATCGCCTGCGGATGTCAGACCGGATCGTCAATCGATTTTGCGAGAGGCGTGAATGTCACAGGGCCTGAGGCGGTCATGTGCCAGCAGTCCTCAAGCCGCACCCCAAATTCGCCCGGAATGTAAAGGCCAGGCTCATCCGAAAAACACATGCCCGCCTGCAACGGTGTCGAGTCCCCGTGAACCAGATAAGCAGGCTCGTGGCCGTCCATCCCGATTCCGTGACCTGTGCGATGCGGCAGTCCGGGCAGCTTGTAGCCAGGCCCCCAGCCTTCGCTTTCGTAGAACTTCCGCACCACATCGTCCAGTTGTCCGACCGGAACTCCGATCTTCGCGGTCTCAAGGGCCAGCAGCTGACCACGTTTGACGGTGTCCCAAAGCTTGCGCTGATGCGCGTTGGCTTCCCCCGACACCCACGTGCGGGAAATGTCCGACTCGTAGCCGTGTACCTCGCAGCCGCAATCCAGCAGCACGATTGAACCTTCGTGAACTTCTTGTGGTTTGTTCGAGCCGTGCGGATAAGCGGAGGCCTCATTCAGAAGTACTAGCGCAAAATCGCCCGTGCCACCGAGCTTGTTGGTTACCTCGCTGATGATCGAGCTGATCTGAGTGCTCGTCATGCCGCGTTCGAGGTGCTGGTGTACGTAGCGGATCGCCGCGATCGTCACGTCGTTGGCGGTCTGCATGAGCGAGAGTTCCGCGGGCGATTTGATTAGCCGGCAGGCCCGCACCAGTGCTGCTCCGGAAACGAACTGATACGCGGCACCCGTCTGACGAATGCCATCGGTAATGAAGAACCGCAGGGTGGGTTCGACCGCCACGGTACCGGATGCGACCCCACGGTCGCGCAGGCCTTGGGCCAGGCGTTCGTAGGGACTTTCGTGTTCATTCCAGGGCCGGACATCGTTCCCCACTTGCAGCGTCTCACGGATGGATGGCTCTTCGAATGCCGGGGTCACGATGATTACTTCACCGTGCGCTGGGATGATTGCCGCGGTGATCCGCTCGGATCGTTGCCAGCGGACGCCTGTGAAGTAATCGAGCGAGGAGCCCGGCTCGACCAACATGGCCCCGATTTTTTGCTCCGCCATCAGCCCTTGCAGCTTGGCTACCCGAGCGTGGCGCTCTGCTGCAGTTATTGGCTTAGCATTGGTCGTGATCGATTGAATATTCGCCACGTCCGATGAAGACGGCGGCGAAGCGGCTCTAGCAACACCCGCCCCAAGCAGCGGCGCGGCTCCCAATGTCTTGAGCACGGTTCGTCGTGTGAGTTTATTCATTGGTTTTCCACTCTTTATAATATTGGGCAGTAACTGCGGAAATCCGAGGCTAGCTACTCTTGGATCCTTTGACTAGGCGGTCGGTGATCCGCGCGACGTGCTCTCCCTGGTAGCGGCACATGTCCAGCTCCAAAGCGGTTGGCATGCGCGCTTCTGTGCCCCCGCCGGCGACACAGCTCGCACCGTAAGGGCCGCCTCCGGTAATTTCCCGCATCGTCGAAAGATCCTTGAATGTGTAGGGGAGGCCGACCACGATCATCCCATGGTGTAGCAGCGTCAGGTGAAAGGATGTAATCGTCGTTTCCTGTCCGCCATGCTGGCTGGCAGTGCTGCAAAACACGCTGCCGACCTTCCCGACCAGCGCATTGCGTGCCCACAATGGACCGGTTTGGTCCAGAAACACGCGCATTTCGGCCGCCATGTTGCCGAAACGCGTCGGCGTACCAAATATGATTCCGTCGTAGTTCTCGAGCTCATCTGGCTTGGCGACGGGCGCGGGCTGGTTCCTCTTCATGCCCGAGCCCTCTGCCACTTCTGCCGGCACCAGCTCCGGCACCTGTTTGATTTCGACTTTGCAGCCCGGAACCCGGGTAGCGCCCTCTGCCTGCGCGCCCGCCATCGCCTCGATGTGTCCCCAGCTGCTGTAATAAAGAACAAGTATGCGGGTCATAAAAGGCTCCTTGGAGCAGCGTTATTTGAGCTCGAAGTGGCGCGCCAGAAACGCGCCTACCAGTTGGTTGTAGAGGTTTGGATTGTCCAGATTCGCAAGGTGCCCCGCGCCGGGTATGGTAACGCGCTCCGCGGCGGGCAGGCGTGCAGCGAGAGAGTCTGCTGCTCGCGCGCGGCTCGGCAGATCAAATTCTCCGGTGAGCACGAGCGCCGGTGCTCGGACAGCCTCCGGCTGCACTCGGGGTGGCGGATCCAAGTCCACCGTCAGATCCGTCAGCTCGCGGCCCGGATACCGCCGAACCATGCCTGCCAACGCCGCATGCGCGCTGGGTTCCTTCGTCACCAAACGCGTCAGGGGGTGTTCGGTCCACGCGCGGCGAAAGGCCTCCATGCCTTTGCTGCGCGCGAGCGTCCGGAAACGGGGCAGGGCGTCTTCATCGGCGCTGGCGTC
>Ga0068860_100003138_pt1 | contig 17069 bp, 9 predicted proteins | sample KBSSwiS32_FD_66597 | JGI IMG/M metagenome (GOLD analysis project Ga0068860, IMG submission 66597) | Switchgrass rhizosphere microbial communities from Kellogg Biological Station, Michigan, USA - KBS Switchgrass S3-2 | ecosystem: Host-associated > Plants > Roots > Rhizosphere > Soil ... | reverse complement strand
GGGTGAAGCGGAAAGCCATAAAAAATTATTCCCTTCACGACCGGGTGAGGGTGAAGAGATAGATATTGTGAGCTCATCCGGCCACCGAAGGATTTGCCGGATATAAAAAGAGGGATAGATGGAAATAATTTATATGCCTTATCAATCGCCGCTTCGATAGTTTTGTGCGCAACCGCAGGCACATCAGGTCTTCCTTTTTTGTGCTCCACAAAAGGGAAATTGAAACGCAGAGTGGCAATGCCAGCCCCGGCGAGAGATTCCGCCAGCCCTACCATGAAAGGATGGTTCATGCCTGCTCCGGCACCGTGTGCCATCGTCATTATGCATTTACTTTTTTTTGGAGAAATACATTCCGCCGAAACCTCGCCAATAGAAGGGGAAACCTGCAGAGATAATGATCGTGTGTTCATATTTCCATTTATTTTATGATTACTTTGTTTAAAAAATTAAGTGTGTCAATTAGTAAAGCTGCATGAAGTATAAACCGGTTTTCTGAATATTTATATTGTTCTTTTATTGTTCTTTCCCCGCAGAATCTGCATATGCTATGTCACTAACTATAAGTTAATTCAATTCATACTTTCACCGATAGCTATCAGGTCCGCAAAAGTCACTTGCACTGATATACTTCCAATCTTCTGCTATTCATTAAAACCCACCCAGCGGATTAGTTGATTTATTTGAATAACTAATTCGGATTGGCAACATAACCAGAATAAGAAATGAGATAAAGTTTATCATTACAATAGAACTTATCGTACAGCTGAATAAGTAAAAGTACAAATCTATTTTTAGCTCGGGCACAAGCTGGGACGTTTGGGCTAAGTTTGCCCTAACGGTTGATGTCGGCCAACGCAACAGGGATGAGAGAAATCTGCCTGGAAACCTTCAGGATAAGACTACCTTGTAAGGACTGTTGAAGGTCTGTAGCCAGTCATTGTTTTATAGGAAGTTAAACTTCCGAGTCTCAAATCTTATTGAAAAACGCTGACAACAATCATCATAAAGCCAAATGCATATCATCGTTAATTGTAGGAAAGAAATGCAACTTTACCTGTCGAATTTGTAAGGATTTCCATCCTTACAGTAACCAATAGACTAACCGCTACAATGATAAGCGAAACAAGCCGCCACCCGGCAGCTCTTCTTACTTTCTTCTTACCGATATTATTATTTATAGCTTCAAGACTGTCGCATAATTATTCAAAAGCTGCCGGCAGTATCCGTAGCAATGCCAGGGAAAATAGGAACTATTCGCTTCTCCTTGCGAAGTTGCGGGCCATTACCCATAAGATCATTCAAGTAACAAAATATTCACAAATTTTTCAACCATTAATTGCTTAAACATGAAAAGAAAAAATATCAAAAGGAAGATTATTGTGCTGCTTTGCACATGTGTTTCCTTTCTTCTGTTAAGTACACAAAGTATGGCGCAGGAAGTAAAAAAAATAACCGGTAATGTTGTTTCCAACTCTTCGGAACAGGCTATCGGGAGTGCTACCATTTCTGTAAAAGGCCGGCAAAATACAGTACCAACCGACAGCAGCGGAGAGTTTACAATTTTTGCTGCCCCCGGTGAAACCTTAATCATCTCGTCCATAGGCTTTAACACTCGGTCTTATAAAATAACAGGTGCTGCTGCCAAATTAACCATTAGACTAATGGAAAATTATGGTAAGATGAATGAAGTGGTCGTAATTGGATATGGTAAAATGAAGAAAACAGATTTAAGCAGTTCACAGGTAACTGTATCTTCTGCTGATATTGCAAAAACGGTCAACACTTCTTTTGACCAGGCCTTACAGGGCCGTGCCGCTAACGTGTATGTATCTTCTAACAGCGGCGAGCCAGGTGCGGCCCCTTCTGTTATTATCAGGGGTGTAAGTTCACTTACCGGGTCAGTTCAACCTTTATATGTAATTGATGGTGTTCAGATAAGACCGGAAAATGGAAGTGGATCAGCAAACATATTATCTGGTATTAACCCGGATGATGTTGAAACCATGAATGTCTTACAGGGTCCTTCTGCCACCGCTATTTTTGGCGCAGCTGGTGCTAACGGCGTAATAATGATTACAACAAAAAGAGGAAAGGCAGGAGAAACCAAAATATCGTTAAGCAGCTTAGTATCCATCCAGGACAGACCTAAATATATCCCTGTGATGGATTTGCGGGAATATGCAACTTACCGGAATGAAATTGCCAAAGCAGGAGGTACTGCTTCCGATCCGAGTTTGGCTGATCCTTCCGTTCTTGGCCCTGGTACCAATTGGCAGGATGCTATGTTTCGCACTGCAATATTGCAAAAGCACCAGTTATCTTTAAGCGGGGGTTCTGATAAAACTACGTTTTATCTTTCCAGTGAATATTTTAACCAGGAGGGAATAGCGCCAGGTTCCGGTTTTTCACGTGCATCTATGCGCTTAAACCTCGATAACCAAACCCGTAAATGGTTAAGAATCGGAACTAATTTAAGTGTCAACAGGACAAACGAAAAAGTAACCACCTCTAATGCCGGTATGATCAAACTGGCTATACAGCAAAATCCTTCGATCCCGGTAAAAAATGTCGATGGAAGTTGGGGAGGACCGGCTAATACGCAATACCAGTTTTCAAATCCTCTCGCATTGGCCAGTATCAATAATGACTATAATAAGTCGACCGCTTTTATGGGTGGTTTATATGCCGATGTAACAGTATTGAAAGGATTGATATTTCATAATGAAGCAAACACAAGGCTCCAGTATTATAATAATAACAAATTCCATCCGTCGTATGTGTTTAACGGATATACGAACGCCACAACTGTATCTAACAGGTCGGCAGATAATAATTACTGGTGGAATTTTAATACAAGGCTGCAATATGATACTAAAATTGCAAAGCATGGTATCTCAGCCATGATAGCACATGAAGCATCAGCTTATGGCAGTGAAGGGTTAACTGGTCAGAGACAAAATTATATTACCAATACAATCCAGGAATTGTCCGGAGGTGATCAATCGACCTCAATTGCAAATAGTTCAAAAAGCGGTGGTGGTTCCAAGGAGTCCTACTTTGGCAGGTTGGTTTACATTTATAATGATCGGTATATACTGCAGGCTACCAACCGCTATGATGGAGATTCCAAATTTGGCGAACAAAAACGCTGGGGTAATTTTCCCGCCGTATCTGCTGCATGGCGTATATCCCAGGAAAACTTCATGAAAAGTATCACGGCCATAAATGATTTGAAATTAAGGTTGGAATATGGAACCAGCGGTAACTCTAATGCTTCCGGGTATTACGCCGTATTACAATCGGTACCTACCGGCTGGGGCACCGGCTTTTTACCTGTAAACTATAAGAATCCCTTTATGCAATGGGAAATAGATAAAACGCTTAATGTGGGAGTTGACTTGCACATGTTTAGCAACAGGGTGGAAGTAATTGCAGATGTCTATACAAAAAATGCTGATAAGTTGTTAACGGTTAATCCTCATGCTTATTTATATGGCGGTGATATTTCCTATTCAGCAGGTTATATTCAATGGCCCACTACTAACGTTGGTTCTATGCAAAGTAAGGGCTATGGTATAACGGTCAATACCATAAATATTCAAAACAAAGTATTTGCCTGGAAAACGGGGTTGAATTTTTCAGTCGACAGGAATAAAATAACCAAACTGATAACACCAATTAATGCTGTTTCCGGTAACGCATATTTCTTATCAGAAATAGGGCAACCGGTAAGTATGATTACCGGGTATACCGCAGAGGGGTTATTTAAAGATTATAAGGATATTACTACACATGCCATTCAAACATCCAATGGTGTAATGACAGTTGGACCAGGTGGTACCTGGGTTGGAGATATAAAATTTAAAGACATCAGCGGACCAAATGGCAAGCCCGATGGTATTATAGATCAGAACGATCGGCATATCATTGGTAATCCCTGGCCAGAGTTCACTTTTGGTTTTAATAACTCTTTTACTTATAAACAATTTGACTTAAATATTTTCATCATCGGTTCTATTGGTAACGATATAGTAAATTATTCCCGTTACGAGAGTGAAATTGGAAATGGTACCTATGGCAACTACCTGAAATCCGTAGCCAATTTTGGAAGACCCAGCAGCTACCTGCAACGGGATAGTGCGGCCGTTACCTTAGTAAATCCCGGTTACCAGATCCCGCGTATTGCGCCTGGTGACCCCAACGGCAACAACCGTATCAATCAATGGGATATTGAAGACGGCTCTTATGTGAGGATAAAGAATGTTTCCCTGAGCTACAAATTACCTGCCCAACTGATCTCAAAGGCTGGTATAAAGGGGATACGGGTATCTGCAAACGTTCAAAATCTTTTAACTATTACCAAATACAAGGGATACGATCCGGAAGTGGGGATGACAAATTATGGAGGCCCTTTAGTTGTTGGTTTGGACAATGGTCGCTATCCAAATGTCAGGATGTATTCGTTCAGCATAGTCGCTGATTTTTAAAATATTTAAAAATAATAATATGAAAATGATTATAAAATATTCAATCGTTATTGCCGCGCTTGCAGTAACGCAGGGTTGCAAAAAGGAATTCTTAACCAGGCCACCCGTGGATCAGATAACCTCAGAAAACTTCTATAAATCGAATGAAGAGGTAATGGCAGGTACAGCGCCATTATATAATATTGTTTGGTTTGATTATAATGATAAAGCGTTTATGGCATTTGGTGAAGCCAGAGGTGGTAATCTGAATTCTAATGACAGAACTGCCTATATCCGGTTTGCTCCGTCAGCAACGGACCAAAGTACCTTATTGCCCGGGTATAAATCGTTTTATAAAATAATAGGGCAGAGTAATTTAACTATGCAGGGTATTAAAAATGCTACCAATAGCACCGCTTCTGAAAGCGTAAAAAACATGGGTATAGCAGAATGTAGGTTTATGCGTGCTATGGGATATTATAATTTAGTAAACTACTGGGGCGCAGTTCCAATCATTTATGATAATGTGGCCCAGTTGGATAATGCAAGTACGCGTAATACTATTGAAAGTATATGGCAGTTTATAATACAGGATTTGAAGTTTGCTGCCGATAACCTTCCTTCCGTTCCTTACATGCAAGGCCGTATAACTAAATATTCTGCTGAAGGTATGTTGGCAAAAATGTACTTGACACGGGCAGGATTGGGTAAAACAGGGGGTGCCCGCGATCAATCAGATTTAGACAGCGCCAAATATTATGCTGGAGATGTTGTACATAACTCCCCTTATAGTTTATTGCCAAATTATGCTGACCTTTTCAAAAGCGCCACCAACAACAGTTCTAACAATAACAGCGAAAGCCTGTTTGCTTTGCAATGGATGCCTGCCAGCACACCTTGGGGGATTAATAATTCTTTCCAGGCCTATGTGGCCTTTGATCCTAAGATTACACAAACAGGCGATGGATGGGGCTCTGCACAAGGTGGTTCAGCAGATCTAGTTAAGTATTATATTACTCACCAGGCTGATTCCATCCGCAGAAAGGCTACTCTCATGTTCCAGGGAGATTTTTACCCTGAACTTGATCAGAAAGACGGGGGCATTAACGTTACCAACGGTAATATTTCCAATATAAAAAAATACGTGATTGGATCACCGGCAGATAATGGAGGCAAAGGGGCATTCATGTCGGCTTATATAAATACTTACATGATGCGGCTGGCAGAAGTGTATTTAATTTATTCGGAAGCGGTGATGGGCAATAACCCTGCTACATCCGATGGAGAGGCATTAAAATATTTCAATGCTGTGCGTTCAAGAGCTGGGTTAACGGGCATGAACTCCATTACTTTCGATGATATTTTCCAGGAAAAAAGAATAGAAACCGCTTTAGAAGGAAATGCCTGGTACGAGATTTTGCGCTTATATTATTTTGACCCTGCAAAAGCAATGGCTTATACCGCCGCACAGGACAAAGGTAATTACACTATTAAATATAACGAAGGATCGAATCCCAGGACATGGACGGTTGTCTATACACCTGAGCACTATCCATTTACTGAACAAACCGTTTACCTGCCTTTACCGGAAGCGGAATTGATTGCAGCACCGGATTTGACCAAGCCTCCCGTTCCCTTTGATTTTGGTAGGCTACCTAAGTAAAATAATATTTTAAAATATAAACTTAACTAAATGTTACATAACAAAATTCTTAACTGGTTGCTTCTATTTACGGTAGCTGCCGGTATTTTTACAACGATTGGGTGTAAAAAGGACAACGCTGGAGCGGCACCGGTTATTAAACAAATTCGTGCAATTAGCCCCAGCCCCAACGACAGTGTATTAACGGCTGCCCTGCCTGGCCAGATTGTAGTTATTCAGGGCGCTCATCTTGCATCAACAGCCCAAATTATTTTTAATGGGTTTGCAGCAAGTATTAATAATGCCTTGTTCTCAGATGACAACCTCGTGGTAACGGTACCCCGGATTGCATGGGATAGCATTCCTGATGGGAAATTGAATACTGTAGAAGTTATTACGGCCATGGGTAAGGTTACTTATACTTTTACTATTATAGCACCGCAACCTTCGATTACTTCTGTATCGAATGAAATGGCGCTGGCAGGTGCCACAATAGTGATAAATGGGAATGGCTTTTATGGAGTCAGTAAAATAATATTTCCGGGTGGCATTGCTGTCACGGATAATTTTACCGTTACCGGGATCACACAGATTACGGTCACTGTGCCGTCCGGCATCACAGAGGGGGGACCCTTACAGGTGGTTGGACAATATGGTACAGGAACCTCTGTTTTATTGTTTAACGATTTTGTAACGGGTATGTTTACAACATTTGATGATGGCAATTACAGTTGGGGTGCTTATGAAATAACCAATGACCCGGTACTTTTTCCGGGCAGTATTGGAAAATATGCTCACATAGCTGTTCCGGATGGAATCGGTGCAGGCGATTTTGCTTGGTACGACGGTAAACGTTCCATGAATACAAATGGAGTGACCTGGGTGCTTCCTGCTGCAATGAACGATCCTGTTTCCAGCTATGCTTTGAAATTTGAAATGAGTTTGAAAATGCCATGGGGTGGTGCTTCCTTTTACGTTATTAAAGATTATTCCTGGACATACCTGGCCCGGTTTGAGCCCTGGAAGGGAAGGGATGCGGCTGTTTCAACCGATGGATGGATAACGGTTACGATTCCGCTTACCCAATTTAAAACTAAAGCAGGCAGTCTGGATGGTACCGGAGATCCTGCAAGCTCGCTTAGCGAATTATTAGGCAGTGGAAGCGGATCATTAAATTTTATGTTGTTAAACAGCGATGCCATAGCTGCACCGCCTTTTGACGGCGCATTTGATAATTTCAGGGTAGTTAAAATTCAATAGTGTGTTCTGTAAATAAGTTTTGATGAAAGCTTATGAGGAGATTATCCTAAAACCCGCAATCATTTTAATCCCAAAAGCGAAAATGATTGCGGGTTAATTTGAAATGGGGCTAATTCAAAAAAAATAAACAGGGTCGGAACAATCAGAAGGAAAGGTTTGATTTTTATAGTTGATACTTACTTATAACGATGAATCAATTTCTAAAATATATTTTATACTGTAGCATAATCTTATTTGTATCATGTAAAAAACCAAACATTATTTCACCGGTAATTCTGCCGGTAATAGCAGGTGCCGATACCATCCCGGCAGATCCGTCAACAGCGGCTTCCATAGGTTTTTTTATGGATAACTGGGCGCCCAAATCATTTATAATACCTGCTGCCACTATAGCGCAACCTCTTACGACCAACGCAGCAACAGTTACAGTTACAATAAATACAGGCCAGGTAATTACAAAAATTGCACCTACTTATTTTGGAAATAACTCTAATCCATACATTGGGCAGATTGGCACGGATGCATTGCTTACGGGCCATTTGGCAAATATTGCACCTGGCTTTATCCGTGGCCCCGGCGGAAGTTTAAGCGATTTATATTTTTTTAACCGACCAAACAATTCACCACTTGAGGATATGCCGGATACTTTGCTGAATGCCGACGGCTCAAAGTACAGGAATTATTATTGGTACGGGAAAAACACCGATTCATGGACACAGTCCATCGATAATTATTACCAATTGTTGAGTGCTACTAACAGCAAAGGAATGCTCACGGTAAATTATGGATATGCCCGTTACGGAACCGGTCCCTCACCCGTACAGGCAGCCGCTCACCTGGCTGCAGACTGGGTAAGATATGATAACGGCAGAACTAAATATTGGGAGATAGGTAATGAAAATGGTGGTAGTTGGGAAGCGGGCTACCGTATAGATGTAACGAAGAACCATGATGGCCAGCCCGAGTTTATTTCGGGGGATCTTTACGGAAAACATTTCAAAATATTTGCAGACAGTATGCATAAGGCTGCGGCAGAAACGGGCAATACCATCCAGATTGGAGCCCAGTTGGAACAGTCTGCCAATTCTACCAGCAACTGGAACAGTGGTTTGTTTGCACAGGCTGGCAATACACCCGATTTTTATATTGTACATGATTATTTCACTCCATATAATCAAAACTCTAATGTAGCTACCATTATTAATACAGCGGCAGATGAAACGAGGGCCGTGATGAACTGGATGAATATTACCACAACCGATGCTGGCGTTAGTATGAAGCCCATTGCATTAACGGAATGGAACCTTTTTGCAAGTGGGTCAAAACAAAATGTTTCGCACATAGCAGGCTTGCATGCAGTACTTACTTTGGGTGAACTAATAAAAAACAAATTTGGCGCCGCATTACGATGGGACCTTGCAAATGGCTGGGCCAATGGAGATGATCATGGCCTATTTAGCTGGACTGATGAACCCGGTGCAGCCAAATGGAACCCCCGCCCGGCATTCTACTACCTGTATTACTTTCAGAAAAATACCGGCGATAGGATGCTGTTTTCGGCAGTAACCGGCAGTACAGATATTGCAAGTTTTGCTTCTTCTTTTAGTTCAGGCCAAAAAGCTGTTGTGCTGGTAAATAAAGGCACAACTGAAAAAACAGTAACCGTTAAATTCCAGTACTTTACTCCGGGAAGTTCATTTTATTATTACGTGCTTACGGGCGGTACCGATAACGGGGAGTTTTCAAGAATGGTAATTGTAAATGGTAATGGTGCATCTAATGGAGTTGCCGGGGGCCCCGCTGATAGTTATAAAACCATAAAGATGTATTCATCTTCGGTCGTAGGGGATATCAAAATAGATGTGCCTGCAAGAAGCGTGGTTTTTATGGTCGTGGATAAAAAATGACCACACAATTAAAAAGCAAATTCACAAAAAATGGCGCAAAAAAAAAGTAAGGGTGTTATTCATGAGGGGTCGCCTATTATTCTGACAGCCGCAAAGGCACGATACATAACCGGTTTTAACAATAACCGGAAATGCATAGTTGACGGGGTTTTAGCGTTGCTTGTAAAAAACGCTCGCATTAAGGCATATCAAACCAGGTATATTATGAAAAAAGTTATAATTATACTTATGATATAAATTAAGAAAATTAAATTTTCATTGCTGGCTGGCATTTTTTCGGAATTTCTTTTCATAGGAAGAAAATTTTTTTATAATAATAGGTGTCAGGTTGCGTTTGATACGCTTAGCTTTAGGTTAACGTAAACCGGTAAATTTTATTATGCCGATTCTGCAATTTTTTTTGCTTTAGCTATGGGACTGATTATCAGACAATTTGAATTGGATTTGAGCAAGTGAGGCATAAAACAAAATTTCCAGATAAGTAGAGATGTATATGAATGCGTCGTGTGAAATCCAGGCAGCAGGTTAATGTTGACACAACTTCATCAAAAAAGTGTTATTTTAGGTATGTTGAATATTTATTGATTAATCTATTCAAAATTATGGAGAATCCTCCTCAGCCGGTCAATGAATCATTGAGGCTCGAAGCACTAAAAGAGTACGATATTCTTGATAGCCTTTCTGAAAAGGATTATGAAGATATTACCCTTTTGGCGGCAACTATTTGTAAAACCCCTTTTTCACTCATCACTTTTATTGATAAAGACCGGCAATGGTTTAAATCACACTATGGAGTTTCAATTTCTGAAACAAAAAGAGAATATTCGTTTTGCGCCCACGCCCTCACCTCACCCGAGGAAGCTTTAATAGTGGAAGATGCAAGAAAAGATAAGCGCTTTGCCGATAACCCTATGGTAACAGGCGACCCATATGTAATTTTTTATACAGGTATGCCGTTAGTAAATCCTGATGGTTATGCCTTCGGAACTTTATGCGTTTTAGATCACCAGCCGCGAAAGTTAACGGGTGAACAGTTAACCGCTTTACAAACCTTATCAAACCAGGTAGTAACATTGCTGGAGATGCGTAAGTCAAATATTACGCTTAAAAAAATCAAAGATGAACTGGAGATAAGAAACAAAGAACTGGCGCAATTTGCTTCTGTCGTATCGCGTGATATAAAAGTGCCGCTGTCGGGTATTATAATGGCTAACCAGCTTTTGGACGAACAATTTAGTGAAGCACTTGGGAATGAAGGTTGCGAAGTTCTAACTGTTTCAAAACGATCTACAGAGAAAATTAATTCACTTGTTGAGGGCATCCTGTCTTATTATAAAGGAGATGAATATTCCGGCGATGTTCAGCAATTTAATATTACTGAATTTTTTGAGTATATATTTTCCAAACTTCCTGTAAATAAAAAATACGAATTAGAATATCCCCGGGATGGCACTGATATCATTATGAATAAACCTCAACTGGAACAAATATTCAGCAATCTCGTCAGCAACAGCATTCGATATAATAGTGAAGATGTAATTAAAATTAAAGTTACTTTTTCTGAAGCCCCCCAGCAATATTTCTTTTCCCTTTCTGACAATGGAATTGGAATTGCAAAAGAAGACCAGGAAAAAATTTTCACCCTGTTTACAACGATTCCTTCAAAAGTCCCTGGTGACAAAACAAGCCACGGCATTGGCCTTTCCACCGTAAAAAAAATTGTAGAAAAAAACGGTGGTATTATTGCGATAGATTCCGCCGCCGGCAGAGGAACTAAAATTTGTTTTAATATAAAAAAAGGCTGGCCGGTAGCCAAAGCGATTTAACCGTAGTCCCTGATGGCGTATTCTTCTCAAAGAAAGAGCAAAGCAGAACACTGCGGCACCTATAAAGAAAGGTTATATTTTATATAAATAATCCTAAAGCAGCCCGTGTCCGCAACACGCAAGGCTTGTGGGAGACACGGCCGGGGAGTGATTATTTTTCTGAATTGAATTTGAATTAATTATGGTTCTCAGGCATGTGTTCACAGCGGAGGCTTCAAAGTCCGTGAAAAAATGGGATGTTCCCGGCTGCTATCTGCGACTATGGTTTGGATTGGGCAATTAAACAAGGACTACAATTCTCAATACTCATATCCGAAGATGTGATGCACCAAATAAATCATTCACTTCCAGCTAACACAAAATTTATTGGGAACATAGATCTGAAAGGATGGCATCAACCATTAAGTATATACAAGATCGCATAATAAAAATTATAAGAACTTTATATGTGCTATGCGGGTTTTTGTTATCACCAAATACTCATTTCTTTCCGGCAACTACCCATTCGGAATGTCGTACTGCTTATTACCAGGCAAATAAATAAAGGTTAAGTAATATTTTACAGGTGGCTTAAATAAAAATTGAATTCAATGAGCAATTTAATTGAAATTATGAAGGGCGTTTAATAATTTTAAAGTACCACACAACGGAAGTCCAAAACTTCAAGCAAAATTCAAATAACTGTACAGAAAAATATGGCTTTATATGATCTGCTGAATAATCAATTGATCTATGAGAAAAAGAATTTGCTATATAATTCTTATCTTTTCCTTACTGCAGAACGGTTGTGAAAGATCGCAGAAACGAGGTAGCATTTTAGATCAAAACGCCCCGAAAGTTGTTGAAGCCCATGGCTATGTAGTACCAAAAGACAGCGTGGCCGCACCCAGGGTAACACTTGCGGGGAAACCCAAGATCGTTCCTGCGGGGAAGCCAGAAGTAGTACTCACCAGTACCAATGTGCACCCTGCCGGCATTCCCAGGGTGGTAATAGCGGGTAAACCCAAAGTATGCACACCCGGTCAGGATAGCTTTTCTCTCCCCAAAACAGTTCCCGCTATTGACAACCCCTTTCTTGCTGGCATCCCCGAAGTAGGAGAGGCTTATACAAAAGAACAAAACCCGCAAGACTTGAGCTCATTTGTCAAACTGCGGGGATTAAAAGGCGATGGTATCTGTTGCCTGGTGGAAGATAAAAGCGGCAATCTTTGGATTGGCACGGGTGGAAATGGTGTGAGTAAATACGATGGTAAAAATTTTACTCATTTTACCGTAAAGGAAGGGTTGAGTAATAATTATATAGAGAGTATATGGGAAGATAAAAACAGTAACCTATGGATAGGTACCTCTGGGTTTGGGGTAATTAAATATGATGGCGAAAGTTTTACCAATTATGCCGTAAAGGAAGGCCTGAGTGATAATAATGTGTGGAGTATATACGAAGATAAAAGCGGCGTTCTTTGGTTCGGTACTGGGGGCGGGGTGAGTAAATACGATGGTAAAAATTTCACTCATTATACCGTAAAGGAAGGCCTGAGTAATAATAAGGTATTGAGTATATATGAAGATAAAAACGACAACCTTTGGTTCGGTACGGAGGGAGGTGGGGTAAATAGATACGACAGAAAAAGTTTTTCCCGTTTTACCGTAAAGGAAGGCCTGAGTGATAATAATGTATTGAGTATATATGAAGATAAAATCGGCAATCTTTGGTTCGGTACGGGTGGTGGGGTAAATAGATATGACAGAAAAAGTTTTACACATTTTACCGTAAAGGAAGGCCTGAGTAATAATGTTGTTACGAGTATCCAGGAAGATAAAAGCGGCAATCTTTGGTTCGGTACGGAAGGAGGTGGGATAAATAGATACGACAGCAATAGCTTTACTCATTTTACCGATAAAGAAGGCCCGGGTAATAATGCTGTTAAAACTATCCTGAAAGATAAACGTGGCAACCTTTGGTTTGGCACTGACGGCGGAGGGGTGAGTAAATACAATGGCAACAGTTTTACCCATTTTACGGTAAAAGAAGGAGTAGGCAGTATCCTGGAAGATAAAAAAGGCAATCTTTGGTTCAGTACTGGTCGCGCAGGGGTGAGTACATACAATGGCAACAGGTTTACCCATTTTACAGAAAAGGAAGGTTTGATCGGTAATACGGTTTTGAGTATGCTGGCAGATAAAAGCGGCAATCTTTGGTTCAGTACTTACGAAGGGGTAAGTGAATACAATGGCAAAAGCTTTACCAATTTTACCGGAAAGGAGGGCTTGGGTGGTGATAATGTATACAGCATGCTGCAAGATAAAAGCGGTAACATTTGGTTCGGTACTTTCGAAGGGGGCGTAACTGAATATGATGGTAGAAATTTTACCTATTTTACAAAAAAGGAAGGCTTAAGCAATAATATTGTTTTGAGCATGGCAGAAGACAGCGGCAAGCTTTGGTTCGGTAATTATGGTGGAGGATTAAGTGAATACGATGGAAAGAGTTTTACCCACTTTACCCAAAAGGAAGGACTGAGCGATAATTTTGTTCAAAGCCTCCTGGAAGATAACAGCGGCAACCTTTGGATCGGTTCTTCAAGTGGCGGGGTAAGTAGATACGATGGCAAAAGTTTTACTCATTTTACCCAAAAGGAAGGCCTGAGCGATAATTCTGTAAATAGTATAATTGAAGATAAAAGCGGCAATCTTTGGTTCGGCACTGACAATGGTTTAAGTAAGTTAGAAAAAAACAGCTTGGCCACTTTTAATAAAACTAAGGCAGATGAGGCTGGCTCCGGATTAATTAACTCAGGGACTCTTTTCAAAACCTATAAATATGAAGATGGGGTTTCATTCGTTGGTACCATGCGTGAAGCCAAAGATGGCACCATTTGGATAGCCTCAGGCGGGTTAACCGCTTTTCACCCTGGTGAGGAAACCAACGATACTATAGCCCCAAATATTCAACTAACGGACCTTACACTTTACAATGAAAATATCGGATGGCAAAATTTAATGTCCTCTTTTGAAGCGAACCATCAACGTGCAGTAAAAGACACCAGCATTGTTTTAGGTAATGGCGTAAAGGTTCATAATTTTCATTTTGATAAAGTAAACAAATGGCACGGTGTACCGGAGAACTTAAGCCTGGCGTATGATAATAATTACCTTACGTTTCAGTTTGTCGGCATCACCATTCAATCGCCTAAAAAAGTAAAATACCAATACAAACTCGAAGGTCTTGACGAAAACTGGAGCGCCCTCACCAATCGCAGCGAGGCAACTTATGGCAACCTGCCACACGGCAAATACACGTTTAAAGTAAAGGCTATGAATGGCGATGGTTATTGGAGCAAAGAATTTAATTACTCTTTTACCATTCGGCCGCCGTGGTGGCGTACGTGGTGGGCTTATACATTATTTGCTTTGGCATTTGCAGGAATTATCTATGCGCTGTTTCGCTATCGCCTAAATAAAATACGCATGCAGCATGAGATCGTATTACAAAAACATAAAGCATCAGAACTTGAAATGCAGGCACTTCGTGCACAAATGAATCCTCATTTTATTTTTAACTCGCTTAACTCCATCAATATGTTCATTCTCGAAAACAATAAGCTGCAGGCATCAGAATATCTTTCTAAATTTTCAAGATTGGTAAGATTGATTCTTCAAAATTCGCAGGAAGCCCTTGTTCCTTTGGAAAGAGAACTGGAGGCACTTCAATTATATCTTGAACTGGAATCACTTCGGTTTGAAAATAAATTTGAATATAAAATTTCAGTAGATGATGAAGTTGATACAACCGTGTTGAAAGTGCCGCCCCTCGTGATCCAACCCTATGCAGAAAATGCCATTTGGCATGGACTCATGCATAAAAAAGAAAAAGGACATCTTGAAATTGAATTATACCAACACGAAGAAGTATTGTTTTGTAAGATTACTGATGATGGAGTTGGGAGAAAGAAAGCTGCAGAATTAAAAAGCAAATCTGCGCTAACATATAAATCAGCGGGAATGCACATCACGGCCAGCCGTATCGCTTTATTGCAACAAAGAAAGCAAAATGAAGCGTCTATCTCAATAAATGATCTTGTACTTCCAAATGGCAAACCGGCGGGAACGGAAGTATTGATCAAAATTCCTCTTTCCGATGATTAAAGCCATTAATATAGATGATGAAACGCATTTCCGTAAAACATTGGGCATGTTGTTGAAAGAATATTGTCCTGGTAGTATAAGTGATGTAGCAATGCAGGGATGCCCAAACGATGATCTGGTCGGCCTGGGTGAGCGTGCGAAATTTATTATTCAGGTACTGTAATACAACGAAAATGAAAAAAATTATAACTGTAATATTTTTTCTCCTGGTGATACAAAGAGCCGGCCATGCGCAAGATCCTGAGGCAGACAGCATCTTGCATAGTTTGGATACAGCCAGGCAAGACACCGATCGTGTAAAGCAAATGACTTGCTTAGCCGAGCACTACAAATATCATTTGCCGGACTCCGCATTGTTTTATGGGTATAAAGCTGTGGCATTGGCAAGGCAAATTAAATTTCCGGAAGGTGAGGTTGAAGCTCTTGCGTATATAACAATGACACAGATGGAAGTTGGAAACCACGCAAAAGCATTAGAAATAACGCTCCGCGGCTTAATAATTGCGGAAAAAAACAACCTGGTGAATGCCAAAGCATTCTTTCTGTCCGCATTAGCTCACATTTACAGCGAAGCTAAGAATTATGGCAAGGCTTTGAATAAGTTTAGAGAGGCAAAGGCACTTTATGATTTTCTCCTCGATTCCACCTCAGCGACAGTACAACAAGGCTTTATTGGAGAAACCTATTTAATGCTGAATCAATTGGATTCAGCATTGTATTATTGTCAATCAGCGTACGAAACTGCTATCCGGTTAAAAATAGGTTGGGCGATATGCGGTACACTATTGCATCTCGGAAGAATTCAGCAAAAAAAAGGCAATATTAGTCTTGCCTTGGCTCATTTTCGGCAAACGCTACTAATGCCATCCGAACCCATTTATACTTTCGGCTCCTACTTTTACATTGCTCAATTGTATCAGCAAATAAACAGGCCTGACTCCTGTATTTATTATGCAAAAAAATCACTTGAAACGGTTCATGGAAGGGGCTTCTATACAAATATTATTGATGCTAATATGCTGCTATCCGGTATGTACGAGAAGAGCGATCCGAAAAAAGCACTTCAATACAGCAAGATGGCTCTATCCAGCAAAGACAGTTTATACAATCTTGGAAAGACAACTTCCTTAGAAAATTTTATTGCTTTTGATGAGCAGGAGCGTCAATATGAAATAGAGACTGCCAAAGCAGCTTACCGAAGCCAGGTTAAGCAATATATATCAATAGCGGGCTTGCTGGTGTTACTACTCATTGCCTTCATAGTTTATCGTTAAATAAAATGCGGATGCAAAATGAGATCACGTTACAAAAACAAAAAGCATCAGAGCTCGAAATGCAGGCTCTTCGTGCACAAATGAACCCTCATTTTATTTTCAATTCTCTCAACTCCATCAACATGTTCATCCTTGAGAATAATAAACTGCAGGCATCGGAATATCTTTCCAAGTTTTCAAGACTGGTAAGACTGATACTGCAAAATTCGCAGGAAGTATTGATCCCTTTGGAGAGAGAATTGGAAGCGCTTCAGTTATATCTTGAACTGGAATCACTACGATTTGAAAAAAGGTTCGACTATAAAATTTCAGTAGACGATGAAGTTGATACAACTATATTGAAAGTGCCTCCATTAATCATACAACCTTATGCAGAAAATGCTATATGGCATGGACTCATGCATAAAAAAGAAAAGGGTCATCTGGAGATTGAGTTATACCAGCAGAAAGAAATATTGTTTTGTAAGATCACTGATGATGGAGTTGGAAGAAAGAAAGCGGCAGAATTGAAAAGTAAATCTGCATTAACTTACAAATCAGCGGGAATG
>Ga0068860_100003136_pt1 | contig 17074 bp, 10 predicted proteins | sample KBSSwiS32_FD_66597 | JGI IMG/M metagenome (GOLD analysis project Ga0068860, IMG submission 66597) | Switchgrass rhizosphere microbial communities from Kellogg Biological Station, Michigan, USA - KBS Switchgrass S3-2 | ecosystem: Host-associated > Plants > Roots > Rhizosphere > Soil ... | reverse complement strand
GCTCCAATCTTTACAAATGAAACAGGCATGTTTCGTCAAACAATTTTCTATCCTCTTCAATTATTTGCTAACAATGTTTACGGAACTGCTCTTGATGTATTTGTTGATTGCAAAACTTACAATACCGATAAATATTCTTTAGGCCTTGGAGAAACATCCACACAACAAAGCAAAATTCCTTATTTAGATGTGTCTGCAACTTATAATAATGGAGAAGTAGTTTTAAATGTGATCAACAAAAATAAAGAGGAGGCAATAACAGCGGATATTCTTTCTCAGAATGGAGCTTTTACCGGAAGCTTTGAAATTTTTGAAGTAAATGGCCCTGATATAAAATCTGAAAATGATTTTAGCAAAGAAAATGTAAAGACCGTCGGCAAACCTTCTATCAATGTTGACGGAACTAAGTTTACCTACACCTTTCCACCTCATTCATTCACCTTACTAAAAGGCAAATTGCAAAAATGATTAATCAAAGTAATAAAATGACAAAGACCTTTTTAGACAGAAACAAGCGCCGGGCAGTAAACAGAATGATTCCTCTTCATCGGCTTCTGACAACAGTTATTATAGCGTATTTGCTTTGTAGCTTTTCCACGAATGCGCAAACAGCAAAACTCATCACAGTAAAGGCAAATGAAATTAAAGCAACTGTACAGCCAACAATGTGGGGTGTATTTTTTGAAGACATTAATATGGGCGCTGATGGCGGCATTTATGCAGAGTTAGTGAAGAACCGTTCGTTTGAATTTTTTAGGCCAATGATGGGATGGAAAATATTAGGGACGCCATTAACGGAAGGAGATTTTTTAGTCATGAATCGCCAAAAAATGGATACTGCTAATCCAAGATTTTTACACATAACACTGCATAATAATGCTAAAGGAAGTGTCGGCTTAAATAATGAAGGCTTTCGGGGAATGGGCATTAAAAATAATTTAGGTTATGATTTTTCTGTCATGTATCGAACGTCATCTGATAATATTAAAATGCATATAGAGCTGATAAATGAAAAAGGTGAAAATATTGGAGGCATCTCTGTAACCACAACAAGCGATGTTGACGAATGGAAAAAGGTGTCAGCAAATTTTACCGCAACTGCTACTGCACCAAAAGCATCCATGAATATTTGGTTTGAAGGCGATGGTGCTCTCGATATTGATATGGTATCGTTATTTCCAAAAGACACGTGGAAAAGCAGGCCCGGTGGTATGCGTGCTGATATGATACAAATGCTTGCAGACATGAAGCCCGGCTTCATTCGATTTCCTGGTGGTTGCATTGTAGAAGGCTTTGATCTTTCGCAGCGTTATCAATGGAAAAAAACTATTGGCCCAATAGATCAACGCCAGCTTATTATTAACCGGTGGAATTTTGAATTTGCTCATCGTCCTACACCGGATTATTTTCAAACCTTTGGCCTGGGCTTCTTTGAATATTTTCAGCTCGCAGAAGATATAGGTGCTGAGCCACTGCCAATTCTAAATGCAGGGATGGCTTGTCAATTTAATTCAGCAGAATTGGTACCTATTAATCAATTAGATCCCTTTATACAGGATGCACTTGATCTTATAGAATTTGCTAACGGCGATTCAACAACAAGATGGGGAAAGGTGCGTGCAGGCATGGGACATTCTGCTCCCTTTAGTATGAAAATGATGGGTGTTGGAAATGAAAACTGGGGGCCTCAATATCTGGAGCGGTTAAAGATTTTTACCAAAGCGATTAAAGAAAAATATCCAAATATAAAATTGGTGAATAGTTCCGGCACCGATCCTGATGGAGAACGTTTTGATTATTTGAACGGCGAATTAAGAAAGATGAATGCTGATCTAATTGATGAACATTATTATCGTCGGCCCGAATGGTTTTTAGCCAATGCAAACCGCTATGACAATTACCCGAGAAATGCATCCAAAATATTTGCGGGAGAATATGCAGCCCAAAGCGATAAAACAGTTAGCATCAATAATAAAAATAACTGGCAAACTGCTATTGCCGAAGCAGCTTTTATGACCGGCATGGAACGCAATGCCGATGTAGTTTCAATGGCTTCCTATGCACCGCTATTTGCGCATGCAGATGGCTGGCAGTGGACACCCGATATGATTTGGGTAAATAATTTACAAACAATTGGAACTCCTAACTATTATGTACAAAAATTATTTTCAACTAATAAGGGAACTAATGTTGTGCCTGCATTAATGGAAGGGAAAGCAATAGAAGGGAAAGATAGTTTATATGCTTCTGCAGTTATTGATAAAAACACTAATGATGTAATTATAAAAGTGGTTAACGCTTCCGGTAAGGAACAAACAAATAATATCAGGATTGAAGGAATAAAGAAAGCCGCATCGCAAGCATTCGTCACCACATTGCGAAGTGCTGATCTTGATAATGTGAACTCGTTTAATTCGCCCCAGAATGTTGCTCCTAAGGCATCATCAGTTGCAATAAATGGAAGAAAATTAGAGTTCACTTCTCTACCTTATTCGTTTTCTGTTATTAGGATTAAAATGTAAAAAATGGAAAATATATGAATAGCTTTATTCTTAAAAAAATAAAGCTTATGACAAGGATATTAAAATATCTGGCAGTGGGCCTAACAGCTAGCTGTATCAATATAACCTTAAATGCTCAACAGCAAAGGTTTCAGCCAGCATGGGAATCTTTAAAAAATTACAAAATACCAGAATGGTTTCGTGACGCCAAGTTTGGAATTTTTATTCATTGGGGTGTTTATTCTGTACCCGCTTTTGAAAACGAATGGTACCCAAGAAATATGTATGTAAAAGATTCGAAAGAGTATAAACATCACGTTGAAAAATACGGCCCGCAAAGTAAGTTTGGTTACAAAGATTTTATTCCAATGTTTAAAGCTGAAAAATTTTATGCAAATAACTGGGTTGAATTATTTAAAAAAGCAGGTGCAAAATATATTGTTCCTGTTGCTGAACATCATGATGGGTTTGCTATGTATAACACTGCGCTCTCCAGGTGGAATGCCTTCAATATGGGTCCACACCGGGATATCATAGGCGAGCTTGCAGAAGCCACGCGTAAAGCGAATTTAATTTTTGGACTTTCGTCTCATCGCGTAGAGCATTGGTGGTTTATGGGCGGTGGCCGCAGTTTTGATTCTGATGTCAATGATTCTTCCTACCAGGATTTTTATGGACCGGCGCAGGCACATAGTCCATTTGATTCCATAAAGGCACCCGTGATTTCAACTGAATATATGAACGACTGGCTTTTACGAAATGTAGAACTGGTAGAGAAATATCATCCTGATTTATTTTGGTTCGATTGGTGGATAGAACAAAAAGAAATGGAGCCTTACAGGAAATCGTTTGCATCATTTTATTATAACAATGCAATTGAATTAAGCAAGGAGGTAGTGATTAATTTTAAACATGAATCCTATCCGGAAAACACTGCAGTTTTAGATATCGAACGCGGAAAACTGGCTGGTATAAGGCCATTGGCCTGGCAAACCGATGATGCTATTGGTAATAAATCATGGGGATTTACAAATGACAATACCTTTAAAAGTCCTCAATATGTGGTCACCAATCTCATTGACATTGTAAGCAAAAATGGTAACCTTCTATTAAACATTGGTCCCCGGTCAGATGGAACAATTACAGACGAAGAAACAAATGTACTGCTCGGTACAGGTAAATGGCTGGCCGTAAATGGCGAGGCTATTTACGCCACCCGTCCATGGAAAATTTATGGAGAGGGGCCAACAGAATCCGCAAGCGGAGAGTTTAAAACACAAACGCCATTCACTTCAAAAGATATACGTTTTACTACCAAAGGGGATACCTTATATGCTATTACATTGGCATTGCCACCAGCTGGTGAAATCGTTACTATTAAATCACTTTCTTCTATTGCTGGTAATGGCGCTGTTGCCAGTGTAGAACTAATAGGCGGTAGTCAAAAAGTAAACTGGTCACAAAAAAAAAATGCACTGTTGATAAAGCCTGGTGGAAATTATCCGTCAGAATATGCTGCTGCATATAGAATAACTTTTAAGAAATAGTATTAACACTACTCAAAGCATTTAATTATGAAAAGATATTGCCTTGCTCTAGATCTCGTTGATGATCCCGTTTTGATTGAAGAATATGAGAACTACCACAAAAATGTTTGGAAAGAAATTAGTGCAAGTATAAAAGATGCAGGCATTTCAGATATGGAGATATACCGTGTAGGTAACCGTTTATTCATGATCATGGAAACTGAAGATGAGTTTTCATTCGATAAAAAGAATGCAATGGATTCTTCTAATCCAAAAGTGCAGGAATGGGAAAAATTAATGTGGAAATATCAGCAGGCATTACCAACAGCAAAGGAAGGAGAAAAATGGATTTTGATGAATAGAATTTTTAAGTTGCCTTGACAAAATGATTTTCGTTTCCACAATATAAAAATTGATGTTACAGCTTTTGCGTTCTTACAATAAAAACTCCAAATAAAAATATCAATCGGGAATAACTTCTTTTAAGCATGAGGTGTCTATTCATAATTTCCTTATTGTTGCTCACGGTTAGTTCGTCTGCACAACAGCAGCCTGCGAGTGACACACTTATTTCTGTTCACGATCCGGTAATAATAAGACAGGACAGTACCTACTATATATTTTGTACAGGGATGGGCATATCAGTTTTTTCTTCTCCTGATATGAAACACTGGAAGCAGGAGAAACCTGTTTTCGACAAGGCTGCTGAATGGATGGTTAAAGCTGTGCCCGGATATAGAGGCCATGTTTGGGCGCCTGATGTAAGTTATCACAACGGTCAGTATTATTTGTACTACGCAGTTTCTGCATTCGGAAAAAATACATCATGTATTGGGCTGGCTACAAATAAAACATTGCATCCATTATCAAAAGATTTCAAATGGTTGGATCATGGGAAAGTAATTCAGTCAGTGCCGGGCAGAGACATGTGGAACGCAATAGATCCCAATTTGATAATAGATGAAAATAAAACGCCGTGGCTTGTATTTGGATCTTTTTGGAATGGCATAAAGCTGGTGAAATTGGACAGCAGTTTATCTTCTGTTGCGCAGCCAGAAAAATGGTATACAGTGGCTTCCCGGAAGAGAGATTATATCCTTCCTGATTCGGTTGCAGGTAATGCAGCTATTGAGGCGCCATTTATTTATAACCATGAAAAATATTATTACCTTTTTGTATCATTTGATTATTGTTGCAGGGGCGAAAAAAGCACTTATAAAATGGTAGTAGGAAGAAGTGAAAATGTGTTCGGCCCTTATGTTGACGGCGATGGAGTTCCGATGAATTTAGGCGGCGGTTCAACTGTTTTGGAAGGCGATAAAAATTGGAACGGCGTAGGACACAATGCAGTGGCAAATTTTAACGGAACAGATTATTTAGTCTTTCATGCATATGATGCAAACGACAATGGAAAACCTAAATTGCGTATTGAAAAAATATCGTGGGTGAATGATTGGCCTGTAGTACGGCGGCGACCATAAAAAACTTTTTAATCAGATTTTTAGGCACAATTAATTTTTTGTAACTTCTTAACCGATTTAACCTTTAGATACAAAACTTGCGATAAAAAACTTTTTAGCCTGCGGTCTATTTATTAAACATGCATTAATAACTATTATATGAAAAAGCTTTTCTTATTCTTTTCCTTTTTTGCCGTAACATCCTTATTTGCACAAAAAAGTGATTACCCCATACAAGCTGTAAACTTTACTACGGTAAAACTTACCGATAATTTCTGGTTACCGCGTTTGCGCATCAATCATGAAGTTACCATACCTGCATCTTTCGAACGCTGCGAACGCACAGGCAGGGTAAAGAATTTTGAAATGGCTGCCACTCATACAGGAAAGTTCTGTACTATATTTCCTTTTGATGATACTGATATTTATAAAACCATTGAAGGCGCTTCATATTCTTTAAGTCTTTTTCCTGATAAAAAATTAGAAGTTTATATTGATTCATTAATTGAAAAAGTAGGTAAGGCACAAGAACCTGATGGTTACTTATATACAGCAAGAACTATCAATCCTGCCGACCCTCACTCATGGTCCGGCAAAGAAAGATGGTCGAAGGAAAGAGAGTTGAGCCATGAATTATATAATGCTGGTCACTTGTATGAAGCTGCCGCTGCACATTATTATGCAACAGGAAGAAAGAATCTTTTAGATATTGCCTTAAAAAATGCTGACCTGGTTTGTTCTGTTTTTGGACCTGATAAAAGGCACGTAGCGCCAGGTCATGAAATCGTAGAAATGGGCTTAGTTAAACTCTATCGCATCACAGGTAAAAAAGAATACCTGCAAACAGCAAAATATTTTATTGATGAACGAGGTCATTATGATGGCTATGATGCTAAGAGCAAGGACCCGTGGAAAAACGGTTCTTATTGGCAGGATCATAAACCTGTTGTAGATCAGGATGAAGCAATTGGGCATGCTGTAAGAGCCGGCTATTTATACTCCGGAATGGCAGACATTGCCGCACTTACCGGCGATGAAAAATATTTGAAAGCCATTGATAAAATCTGGGAAAATGTAGTAAGCAAAAAATTTTATGTTCAGGGCAGTGTTGGCGCTATCCCCGATGGAGAACGCTTTGGAGCAAATTATGAGCTGCCTAATACAACTGCTTACAATGAAACCTGCGCCGCTATCGCTAACGTATATTGGAACCATCGCATGTTCCTCCTGCATGGTGACTCAAAGTATATCGACGTTTTGGAAAAAAGTTTATACAATGGTTTGATATCAGGTGTGGGTCTGGATGGAAAATCTTTTTTCTATACCAATGCCATGCAAATAAAAAATAGTTTTTCTCACCCTGCAATGGAACCTGAACGGTCTGGCTGGTTTGATTGTTCATGTTGTCCTACTAATCTCGCCAGATTAATTCCTTCTATACCTGGCTATGTATATGCGCAAAATGCCGATGATGTATATGTGAATTTATTTGTAGCCAGTAACGCCACAATAAATGTTCATGGAAAACCAGTAAGCATTTTGCAGCAAAATAATTATCCATGGGATGGTGGCTTAAAGTTTACCCTTTCACCAAAATCATCCGACGCCTTTAATTTATTAGTTCGAATTCCAGGCTGGGCCCAAAACCAGGCAGTGCCTTCTGATCTATATAGTTTCTCCAATACATCTGATAAAAAAGCTGAAATAAAAATTAATGGTCAGCCTGCTGAATATAAAATTGAAAAGGGTTACGCGGTGTTGCAAAGAAAATGGAAGAAAGGAGATGTGGTTGAAGTAAACCTTCCGATGGAAGTAAGAAGAGTAGTAGCGAATGAAAATGTAAAAGATGATATTGGCAAGGTGGCATTGCAACGTGGCCCATTAATGTACTGTGCAGAGTGGGCAGACAATGATGGAAAGGCAAGCAATTTTATTATGCCTGCTACGGCTACATTCACCTCAGAGTTTAAACCATCTTTATTAAATGGTGTTATGGAATTAAAAACTGAAGTACCAGCTGTAATGGTTAATGCAAATGGTGAGAACATCACCACCGAAAAGAAATCGTTTACCGCCATACCGTATTATGCCTGGGCAAACAGAGGCAAGGGAGAAATGGTAATATGGTTTCCAGCAAAAGTGAAGGATGTGGATTTGGTTGCAAATGAAAAATAACCAAATTTTTTTTAAAAAATTCTGTCTCTAAAAACCTTTCATGTGGGTCGTCGCGTCTTACTCGTGAAGGCTGCGGGAGTAAATCTTAAAATATTTTTATAACGAATTAGCCACCATTCGTTTAAATATTTTTGATGCTAAGAGTCAATATTTAAGCGAGAAGGTAAGTTGTGTTCTCTATGTTGTCAATGTCTTGCTAGTATTAATCTATATGAAACCAGAACTTCTGATGGCTACAACACAACTTACATCTAACCTCCAAACAGTTTAGTATTTTTATTCCCATTTATATTCCCATAATCTATTTATGAAAGACAATATATTTGATGTAGTTGTTGTAGGCGCTGGTTTTGCAGGGCTATCTGCCAGCTATTATTTAAAAAAATATGGGTTGAAGCATGTTGTTTTCGAACGGGGGAAAACTGCTGAATCATGGCGTTCGCAGCGATGGGATTCTTTCAGACTAAATTCAACCAATAAATTAAATGTACTGCCAGGAATGAATTGCGAGGCAGGCAATCCTGATGCATTTCCATCAGCGCCGGAATTTGTTTCTTCATTGGAGCAATATGTATCAAGCCATCAATTACCTGTCGCCGAAAATTCAAAAGTAATTGCGATTGAAAAACCTGGAGATTTTTTTCAAGTCACTGTCTCATCAAATAACACAATCAAAAATTATTGTTGCAGGCAGATTATTGTTGCTTCAGGAATTGCAAATGAAATTAAGATTCCAACGTTTGCTAAAAACATTTCAAAAGATATAAAACAATTTCACACCAGTGAATATCGCAACGCCGGTCAATTACCGGATGGTGCCGTGTTGGTGGTGGGCAGTGCACAATCGGGTTGCCAGATTGCGGCAGACCTGGTTACTGCCGGAAAAAAAGTATATCTCTCCACCAGTATGGTTGGCCGTATTCCAAGATGGTACCGTGGTAGAGATATTTTCTATTGGGTGATAGACGCAAAATTGTATGATATAAAGGCCGAAGAAATTGAGGATCCAAAATTGGTGGAGGGAAGAGCGCCACAGGTTTCCGGAACTGGCAGCGGCAAAGACACAATAAGCCTTCAATCGTTGGCAAAAGAAGGCGTTACTATTTTAGGTAAAATGGATAATGCCCACGAATACAATGTTTTTTTTCAACCCAATGCTGACATGCATGTAAAATTTGCGGACGAGTTTTCGCAGAACATGAAAGAAACAATCGATAAATTTATTATCAAAAATCAATTGTCTGCACCGTCGCCTCATTATGATGAAGCGGACATCCCTGATGTTGATGTATCTTGTGCCAGTTTATTAACCTCTCTCGATTTGCGGGAAAGTAATGTCAACTCCATTATATGGTCTACCGGTTTCAATGTTGATTTTAGCTATATTAAATTACCGGTGTTTGATGGTGAAGGTAAATTGAAACACCAGGATGGGATACCGGCTGTTCCCGGTCTTTATTTCCTGGGATATCCCTGGTTGCGAAGTCGCAAATCAGTAATTCTTTTTGGGATAATTGAAGATGCGGAATTTATTGTTGATAAGGTTTATAATTATCACAAAGCAAATTTCCAGTCAACACCTGTTTCTATTTCTATTTAATTTTTTACATTATAGGACGCAATAAATGCAAGGTGTTTAAAAGAAGAACGAAATAAATACCCCATTAAGTAAACAATATCATTAAATCAAATTATATTTATGATGACTGAGTTTGAATAGTCCGGATTAGATGCATCTTAACAGACATCTTTAATACCAAATACTTTTATGCAAACTGCTGCTGCATTTGAGAAGTCAATTCCCCGTTCCCCTTCCAAAAAATTTCTGCCGTCAAATGATACAAATAAGTTGCATTCAACACCAACATCGATGGTTTATGGAATGCATAAAAAAATGATTAAAGCATGTATCAGGATAAACATTGTTATACTCGCTCTGTATATTTTTAAACATCCCGGCAGAGCTTTGAAATCTGTGAAAACGCTCAACCGCTTAAGAGATAACCTGAGAGATAATCATACAATTTTAAAATATGCCAGGGTGAATGGCAAATACTATTTCACCTTTAATGCACCTGGCTGGCCGTCTAAAGCCTTCAATAAGTACATATCAAATAACCTTACCAAACTTGATCCTGTATCTCCTCATCTTACTTTGGATACCATTCTTTTCGGCATTACAAAAAAATGTGGTTATCAGTGTGAACATTGTTTTGAATGGGATGTCTTGAATAAGACCGAAACGCTTACCAGGGAAAATCTTTTGTCTGTTATTCACGCCTTTCAAAATGTTGGTATCACACAGATTCAATTAAGTGGCGGCGAACCATTAAACCGGTTTGATGATATCATTCATATTCTTCAAAATATTAAAAAGGGAACAGAAGTATGGTTGTACACATCTGGCTATCATTTTACTGAGGAGCGTACATCATTGCTAAAAAGGGAAGGCCTTACTGGCATTACGGTAAGTTTAGATCACTGGATCCCTGAATTGCATAATGCATTCCGTGGAAAAAAAGATGCATTTGAATGGGCGGAAAAAGCTGTAGTCAATGCAAGAAAGCAAAACCTTGTTGTTTGTTTATCGCTATGTGCAACAAAGGAATTTATTAGTGGAAACAATCTGGTACAATATGCTGAGTTGGCTAAACAATGGGGCGTTTCTTTTATACAGGTGCTTGAACCAAGAGCCGTTGGCCATTATGCCGATAAAGATATTTACTTAAATGAAACGCATTTTTCAGCCCTCGAAAATTTTTACACAAGTTATAATTATGATAAAGCCTATATTAAGTATCCCGCCATTGTTTACCACGGATTTTACAGCAGGCGAATTGGATGCGGTGGAGGAGGCAAACATTATGTGTACATAGATACTGATGGTGATGTACACAATTGCCCGTTCTGTCAAAGAAAAATATTTTCTGCTCTACATGATCCAATAGAAAAAAATATTCAATTAATGATGATGGGCGGATGCGGCACTTATATTAATTCATCAAAAAATACCAAACAATGAAGCCGTGGAAATATCTTATCCTGTTGTTTGTGCCAGCCCTGGTTATTGCAGGTTATCAGCTTGGTGGCTGGTGGAATTTTCTTGTGCCATTGTTTTGCTTTATTGCATATCCGATTATCAATTTTTTTATGTCGACACTGCCACATAATGGCAAACATCAAATTTATCCAACTTCGGCCTACAGCAACATTGCATTAAGTTTTGTCCCAATACTTCTTACATTGACGGGTTGGTCAGTTTATGTTGCGGGCAGCGCATCAATTAATATTATTTCATTTGTGGGGCTTGCTTTGTCAGTTGGCATGGTGAACAGCGTGCTTGGGTTTACCCTGGCTCACGAATTTATTCACCGCTTCTCAAAGGCAGAAAGAACTGCGGGGTATTTACTGCTTCTTCAAAATAATTATTTACACTATGGCATTGAACATGTGTGGGGGCATCACGTATATGCCTGCACGCCGGAGGATCCTAATACGGCACGTATGGGCGAATCAATTTATGCTTATTTACCAAGAGCGGTTAAAGGAACTTATTTAAGCGCATTAAAAATTGAAGAAAAAAAATTGTCACGGGCATCATCAAAATTCCCACTTTTTCATAATCGCATAGTAATATTTGGGATGTTGCAAATTGCATTAATGGCGCTCATATATTTAGCGTTGGGTAAATTTTCACTTATCTTTTTTTTATTACAAAATGCTGTTGCCATATCCTTCCTGCACATTATAGACTATCTGCAACATTATGGCTTGCTACGAAATAAAAATGAAAATGGAAATTATGAAAGATTAAATGAACATCACGCCTGGAATACGGGCCGCTTTAATCCATCGCTTAACCTGTTTCAATTAGAAAGTCATTCCGACCATCATATGCATCCGGGCCGCACGTTTGATAAACTTATGCAACAGGATGAATCACCTGCGCATCCGGCAGGTTATTCGTTTATGGTTTTGCTTTCGCTGGTTCCGCCATTATGGTTTAAAATAATGGATAAAAGAATTCCTTCTCATATACTAAAAATACATTCATGAAAAGTTCACATTTTACACCAACAGGTATTGCGACTTTCATTTTTTTTCCGCTTGCATTTATTTTTCTTCGAACAAGAAAAAAAGTTGTTTATGCAATTACTTTTTTATTGGTGATTACCCTAAGCAGTTGTTATCTCAATTTTTTTCGCACCGGTACAAGGCCTTCTATGGATGCGGCTACGATGAGTAGGCTGAATTCAGAAAATAAATACTTTATTGTTCATTTCGCTAACAGCACAAATGGCCTTGAAAATGTTTATCTGAGTGGTGATAGTGTATATGGAAAGATTGTACCGCTGCCCGTTCAGCATTCAAAATATTTGTATCCGAATTCCAGCAGTCAAAAAAACAGGGTAAAGCATGCTGATAAACCTAACGCCCTTATTGAAGTACACCTGTACACCAATTTGGAACGAAAGAATGCAGATTCTCTTTTTTCAGCCCCCAGGTCATCTTTTAACCGGGCGGATGTATATGAGTTAAATAGATCTGCAACCAAATCAAATCATATTTTAAGCACCGTTGGGGTAATAGCTACGGTAGGACTAATAGTCGGCACCATAGCTGCAATTGCTGCCGCGAGTGCAGTTGCAAATACAGCCGAAGGATGCAATTGCCCCCAGGTATATATCAATAATAATAACGGAGAATACAGCTTTGCCAGTGGCCTTTATAGCGGGGCCGTTTACTCAACGCTTGAACGCATGGATTATTTACCGTTAAGTGCCGTGGCTGCGGATGCCGAAAATATTTCTTTTAAAATAGCAAATGCTAAAGATGAGGAACAATTTATTAACCAGGTGCAATTGTTACAAGTAAATCATTTACAAAATACAAACGTTTTGCAGGACAGACATGGAAATGTATTTTCCTATGCAAATACAGAACCGCCTTCAACAGCTTCGGCAATTGAAAATGATGACATAAAGAACCTGATACAACAAACGGACGGAAAGTATTATTCTTTTGATAACGGGGCTAATAAAAATGGCTTTAGTGATCTCGTGCTGAATTTTAATAATCCCACACATGCTGATAAAGCAAAACTAATAATACATGCCCGCAATACTCAGTGGGGTGGATTGTTGCATAAAGAATTTATTAATTTATTTGGAGACAACTTTGAAAAATGGAGAGAAAAACAAGAGAAGGCGGATCCGGTGAAATTGCAAAAATGGCAAACAGACCAGGAACTGCCTTTAATGGTTTATATTAAGACAACTACAGGCTGGAAGTTTGTAGATTACTTCCCGCTCATTGGCAATACTGCCAGCCGTGATATGATAATGGAGATCACTACTGCTGACATTACACAAAGTAAAATGGAAATTAAGTTGGAGACAGCTTATCGCTTTTGGGATGTTGATTTTGCGGGTATTGATTATAGTACAAGTGAAGAACTTACTATAAATATTATAGAACCATTGCATGCAAATAAAACTGATGGAACAGATCAGAAAGAAGTATTAAGCGGTGTTGATAAACAATACACACATCTTGTTAATGAAGAGGCAATATCTTTTGATTACCAGGTTGCTCCGGCAACAGGAAATACCGTGTCAACATACTTTTTGATCAGTGGCGGTTATTATCATAGTCTTGAGCATATTACCGGAAAAACAAATTACGGGGAGTTATATAAGTTTCGTAAGAAAGGAGCATTTGATAAATTTTCAAGAGAAAAATACCAGGAGGTGCAGGATCTTATTGCAATGAAGAAAAAATAGTTTGTCATCCGAGAAAAACTTTTTAGAGAATATTATATATACTGTTTAGCAAAAGAACAGAACACATTATGATGATGTTGTTTAAATAAACATCTTTAATTATAGCGTTAGAAAACCGGACTGAAAAAAGGGTTTATTAATTTCAACTCGCTCTCTTTTCCTGTAAGAGCATATCAACGGCATGGTCTAATGAACCCGCCCGAATTACTTCTCCTGCATTTACAAAAAATATTTCATCCGCATTCTGTATGGTATTAAGCCGGTGTGCGATAATAACACGTGTTGTTTCTTTTGGCAACTTATTGAGAATATCCTGTAAAATCTGTTCTGTAATGGTATCAATATTGGCAGTAGCCTCATCCAGAATAAGCAAATCGGGATTGCGTAAAACCGCACGCATAAAAGCGATCAGTTGTTTTTGTCCAAGGCTTATGCTCTCGCCACCTGACGTCACATTTGTATCAAGTCCATTTTCAAAAATAGCCAGCAGGCCTTGCAGGTTAGCGCTTTTAATTACTTCCTCCAGTTGTTTGTTTGAATACTCTTTATATCGTTCGTTGCCATATAAAATATTATCCCGTACCGTTCCGGTAAACAGAAAAGGTTCCTGTAAAATAAACCCAATTTTTTTTGTTCGTTCACCAGGCTCGTAGGCACGTATATCTTTACCGTCAAGCAAAACTTGTCCCTTTACCGGGTCATATAATCTTGCAATCAAAGAGGCTGTTGTTGTTTTGCCACCACCGGTTGGCCCTACCAATGCGTATGTTCGTCCACGTTCAAGACTAAAATTAATGTTGTGTAAAATCTCTGTCCCATTATACCCAAAATGTACATTTCTAAATTCTAAAAGAGAAGAATTCTTTCGCTTACCATCCGTTTCTATCACCGGTAGATTCGATTCCATGTTTAAGATGTGAGATATCCTGTCTGACCCGGCCATGGCCATCTGGAAGTTCGTCCACAAAGCTGCCAGCTGCCGCAACGGATTATAAAAATTTGTGGCATAAGAAAGATAGCTTACCAGCAAGCCTATTGAAAAAAGCCCTTTTGAAATAAGATAGATCCCGTATGTAAGAACGATCAATTGCGCAATGCTGGCAAGAAACCCATATACTGATACGAACATATTACCCGCAATGCCCGCAGCTTTTGCTCTTGCATAATTTATATTATTGACTTCGTTAAAACGCTTTCTAAAATAATCCCGGCGGTTAAATGCAACAATTACTTTAAAATTATTCATGCTCTCCTGTATCTCTGCACTCAAGCCACCAGTGCTTTTCAGACTTGCAGCGTTTTTTTTCTTTACCCACTGCGACGTCAATTTTGTAAATATAAATATTAACAGCCCCGGCAATAAGGCAGCAATTCCTAAACGAATATTGATGGCAAGTAAAAAGATTCCTGCACCTGTCATAGTAACCAGCACTCCTATAAATTGCATTAAGGATTGCGAGAAAAACTGGTTTATTTTATCGGTATCATTATTAACTCTTGAAATAAGATCACCGGCTTTATTTTGATTAAAGAATGCGACCGGAAGTTCCTGGAGTTTATTAAAAACGGTATTACGCAATTTGAATAACATTCTTTGACCCACACCGCCCATCATTCTTGTTTGCAAATAACTTGCACCAAATGCTGTAAGTGCCATAACAACCAATAACCCTGAGTACATCAATACGCCATGATAATTTTTATGAACCACATATGTGTCAATTGTATAACCGACTATAAAAGGGCTTAACAGGTTAAGACTTGAGTTGATAAGAATAGCCAGCAAAGCCTGTAATAAAGTCTTGCGCTCTTCCTTTATCAGGGCCAGCAATTTTTGCAATATGCGCAAGGTTGAAGCCTTTTGCTGTTGCGCAGAAACATCATTGAGGTTGTAATTCATAATTACTTGTGCTCTGTTGCGAATTATATATTTGAACGTATTCAGGACTCGTGGTCATTAACTCTGTATGGGTTCCTCTTGCTAAAATCTCTCCTTCCATTAAAACAATTGTTCTATCAAAATGTTCAGCCGACGCTATTTTTTGGGTAACTGAAATGAGTGTAATGCCGGGATAATTTTGCTTCACATTGTTTAATATTTTTAATTCAGTATTGGTATCAACTCTTGCTGTAAAATCATCGAGCAATAATATTTTTGGATTTATAGCCAATGCTCTTGCTAACATGATGCGTTGCTTCTGCCCTCCGGAAAGACTTGCACCTCTTTCTGAAACTATAGTATCAAGTTTATCAGGCAACGATTCTATAAAGTCTTTTAGTTCAGCAGTAACGATGGCTTTTTCAAGAGACTCATCTGTAACCTTATCACTGAATGCAATATTCTCACGTATACTCATATTGAATATTATGCTATCCTGGAAAACAAAACCAACGTGGCTATAAAAATTTTCTTTGTTATAGCTCTCAATGTTTTTGGCATCAAATTCAACAGTGCCTTCATTTGGTTTTATTAATCCCGTTAACAAGTACAACAGTTGCGTTTTACCTGCAGCGGTTGGCCCAATAATAGCGAGTGTTGTGCCGGCATTAACAGAAAAGCTTATGTTTTTTAATGCAGGCTTTTGTCCATAAAGAACAGATACATTATTCAATGAAACATTACCTTGTAAAGCATCTTTGATAATACCTTTGTCGGGTAACTCGGGTAAGTGTAATACAACATTGATTCGCTGATAACTGGCTGTTGCCTGTATGATAACGTTGCTCATAAACCCGATGAGAATAATGGGGAATATAAGAAGCGACAGGTAACTATTAAAGGCTGCAAAATCTCCAAGCGTCATACTGTTGTTAATTACAAAATGGCCACCCAGCGCAAGTATGGTGATGCCAGCGAAACTTGCCGTAAGTACTATAATTGGTATAAGCCAGGCAAACAAACGCAGGATACTTAGTCCTAAACTCTTAGCTTCGGTATTGGCTACAAGAAATTTTTCATACTCAGGTTGTTGCGAATTAATAACCCGAATAAGGGCGGCTCCAAGGATACTTTCGTTGATCACTTTATTAAGCCTGTCAATTACTTCCCTGCCTTTAATAAATATCGGGCGAACTCTCCTTGATACAAAAAAGAATGCGCCTCCTATAATTGGTACGATAGCGACAATTGCAAATGCCAGTTTCCAATTAATAGAAAACAGCATAACGCATGCACCAATAATAATGATGAGTGATGAAGCAATTGTAACAATGGCCTGCGACACAAACATCTTAATAGAATCTACATCGGCAGTAAGATTGGTTAGCAATTTTGAAGGATTGGTTTCCTGGATATATGCATAGCTCTGCGTGGATATTTTGGAAGCAAGCTTCGAACGTACATCCCTGGCTACCCGTTCAGATGTATTGGTTTGAATAATACTTTGCAGATAAGTAAAAATAAAAATAATTATAGACGCTGTTAAAAACTTGATTAAGATATCCTGTAAAACATAATGACTGGGATATGAGTCAATGCCACTGGCAATTATCCTGGGTAACAACAGGTTGATACCATTGCTCAGCAACGCAAAAAAAATGAGCAAAAAGATCATACCCCGATAGGGAGTAAGCAAGGTAGAAATGCCAGGACCTTTTTGTTTCAACTTATTCTTTGCAGGCGCTTTTTG
>Ga0068860_100003133_pt1 | contig 17086 bp, 11 predicted proteins | sample KBSSwiS32_FD_66597 | JGI IMG/M metagenome (GOLD analysis project Ga0068860, IMG submission 66597) | Switchgrass rhizosphere microbial communities from Kellogg Biological Station, Michigan, USA - KBS Switchgrass S3-2 | ecosystem: Host-associated > Plants > Roots > Rhizosphere > Soil ... | reverse complement strand
GTGTAGTTTTTATATTTGTATCTCTTATATTGCCAGAGTGGGGAGTTGACCGTATCCCAGATAAAAAAATCACGAATTTGCTGATGGTTGTACATAAGCCCTTCCTTTTCTATCAATTGGAATGACTTTCTGGTAATGCTGTCCAATTCAGAAAACTTGGCCGGCGTTTTGTCTGAGCCATCCGGACGGATATTGTAATACATATACAGGGCGTTATTTGCCAGTTGCCAGCCCCCAAATGGTGAGAATTGCCGGACACCATTTAACTTGTAAAATGCGTTTTCCGTAAAGGCTACAAAAAGGACTATTAAAACCAGGCTTAATGTAATTCCTGCCATTTTAAGCTTCCATCGGAGAGGTGAGAGGATAAAAGCAAGGGCGGCAACCAATGGGTAAAAAAGAGCATTATACCTCACTGTAAATAGACAAAACAATAGAATAGCTTGTGAAAAAAGTTGGATAAGTGAAGGGCGATAGATAATCCAAAATAATTGAGTAATCCATAAAAGGCTTAGGGAAATAAAGATCGCATCACTCATAATATAATTACCAAGATGGAGGAAGATTGGGTTAAAAATGGTGAAGGCAAATAGGATGTTGAAAAAAACCTTTCCGGGATTTAAAAAGTATTTTAAGGTGAAAAGAAATAATAACGCGCTTAGTTCCAGGAGTGCATACTGAATGCTCACTAAAAGGGTGTCCAAATGGGAAATGGCATGAATAAAATTCAGAAATTTTGAATAACCCACCGGCCATTGGGTCGCATTCGCATTAAAAAAGGCTGCTTGTATATATGCAGCTGAATCCCCTCTGAAATTTGGATATGGATATTCTATTTTGAAAAGAAAGAATTGTAGTGGAATGGCAATCAAGGCAATCCCCAAATATGGTTTTTTTAGCCCCCATACAAATTTGATAAAGGGCAGATCGTTGATCATGGTTAAGTGGATTGACATTTTCAATTAAAATACAAACAGGGAATGGCCCTATCGGGAATAAATAGTGTCTGAAAGGGATCGATTAATTCTTGTCCTGACGTGAGGCTGCGGTGGCATATTGTACATTTAGCGACACTATTCCTTATTCTAATAAAGCGCATATGCCCCTGATCAAGATTGACTTCCCCCAACGTTGGATATTGCCCATTGCGCTGTTCTTTTTCCTTTCCTTACTGATTATCATAGAACTGCCCATGCTAAATTTTGCCAATGGTCTTCTTATCTATCCCCAGGATGATGGATATATTCGGTTGGCTATTGCGCGCAACCTCGTCAATACAGGCGTCTGGGGTCTGTCGCCCCATGAATTTTCAAACGCGTCTTCCTCTATTCTTTACCCTGTCTTGCTGGCTGCCTGCTTCAAAATATTTGGACCACAGACCATCATCCCTCTGTTCTTCAACCTGACAGCCGCGACGGGTTTTATTATTACTCTCCAACAATGGCTGGAGAAGCAGGCGCTCACTCCCTTTCAACAGTTGCTAGTCTTGCTGATGATCATCTACGTCACACCGCTGCACATAATGGTGCTGGATGGCATGGAACATACCCTGCAAATATGGCTGAGCTTGCTCTTTGTGCTAAAATTCACCGGCTGGATAGGCCGGGAGAAAGGGGTTGATGGAAAATCCCCCATGATGCCCAAACGGCTGTATCTCTACGCGCTCCTGATCACTGCCATCCGGTATGAGGGACTATTTTTTGTTGGCGTGGCTTGTGCATTGTTATTGCTGCGACGGAAGTGGGTTACTTCTACCTTGCTGCTTTTAGCCGGGTTGCCTTCTGTGGTGCTCTTTGGCATTTACTCATTGGCTCATGGCGGTTATTTTATCCCCAATTCGATTCTTGTAAAAGCAGTCCCTTTGCCCTTAACCGTAGACACTTTTGTCAGCCTTTTTAAGGACGGCATTGTAAACAAATTATTGTATCCCTATCCAAGCATGGGCGCCGTAGCAGCCAACAGGATGCTAATCCTTTTGCCCCTGGCCTGCTCGTTTTATTTTTCCTCACTGCAAAAAAAAGAGAATTATCGCTATATACTCTATTTTTTACTAGCCTCTACTATCCTCCACCTTGTATTTGCCAATGCCAACCTGTATTATCGTTATGAAGCTTACCTGGTAGCTTGCGGATTAGTGGTGCCCGTCGCACTAATGGCAAAGTATGGGATCCCTCTTTTTATGAAGAATACCGCCATCCGTTGCATAGCTACATGGACCATTTTTTTCCTGATATATCCTTTTTTCTCGCGCAGTTGGGCCGCCTCTCAGGAGGTGGAAAACGGATTTCTCCATGAGTATGAATGCAATTATCAAGCGGCAAGTTTCCTCCATCGCTATTATGATGATGCCACTGTAGTAATGGATGAGCTAGGGTTGGCCTCGTTCCTCAGTAGGGGTAGGAAACTGGATCTTGTCACAGGCATTGCCTATATTGAGATCACCCGGATAAGGGTGGAAGGGTCGACTCCGGTGGGGTACCTCAATTACCTGGCGAATAAGGAGAAGCCTGTAATTGCTTTGATCGCAGAAAATAAATACCATCCCCTGCTGCGACAGGGCTGGATTAAAGTAGCGGCATGGTATACGGACATCAAACTACCTTTTGGTGAATCAGAACTCGATTTTTACGCCGTTGACCCAGCGGCCGTCTCGCCCCTACGTGCCAATCTCAAGACATTTCAATCTAGCATGCCCGTCGGTATAAGGGTTAATTATTTCTGATATACAAACTGTCTTTTCAATGCGGGCAAATGGAATACCTTTCTTCTGTATTCTTAAACTAACAAGAGAATGCGAGAGGATATTGGCAAACCTTATCTGCTTAGGAAAAGCATGTCTGCGTTACTACTTTCAATGGGTATATTATTATCATTGAAGAGCGTAGGACAGACGGATACTATTGCCCGGTCCCCAGAAGCCTCAATCAAGGGGCGTTTATTCGATAGCACCCAGAAGAAACCCTGTCCTTATGTGGCCATCATGCTTCTGCAAGGCGACTCAACCTTGCAGTCATTCATCAGGAGCCAGAAAGACGGCACATTTTATTTAGGTCATTTATCTCCGGGGAGATACCTGTTGCTTTTTACACAGCCGGATTATAGCGAGTATTCATTTCCTATTACATTGAAGATCGGTGAAACAAAGAATTTTGGCAATATAGGCCTGCCTCCTAAGTCAGATCTGCTGGCGGCTGTGACTGTCACACCTACTACCGCAACGCCCCGCTTGCATGGTGATACTTTGGAGTATAATGTCAGTCATCTTCGTATGAAACCCAACGCCAGCGTGGAGGAGATGCTAAGAAGGTTACCGGGGGTCGAAATAGACCAATTCGGTAATATTACGGTAAATGGACAGCGTGTTGAACGACTGCTTGTGGATGGAGAGGATTTTTTTAGCGGAAACGCCAGCCTTGTTACTCGTAACTTTAACGCTGATATGATCAATAAAGTGCAGGTCCTGGACAAAAGGAGCAAAGAAGCGGAGTTTACGGGCATCGATGACGGGCAGAAAACAAAAACCTTGAACCTGACCCTAAAAGACGACAGCAAGAAGGGATATTTTGGAAAGGCAGAGGCCGGTGCGGATCCACAGGATTATTATAGTATGAATGCGCTCCTGGGGGCCTTTAGGGACAGGAGACAATTTGCGGCTCTCGGAATGGATGCCAACAACGGCAGTTGGCGTGTTAACGATAATTCAGGACAGACCAATGCAGGTATTTCCTTGCTGCCTTCAGTTGCCGATCCGCTGGGAGCGTCGGCAGGTATCGGAATTCCGCATACCAGTGCAGGTACAACACATTATGCCAATCATTGGACGAAATACGATACTCACCTTTCTGGTGATGTTCAGATTGGTCATCTGACAACGGAGCCATTTAGCACGAGCGCAGTGATACAGACGTTGCCCAATAGCCTTTATGCGCAGCGTAACAAGGCTGCCAGTCTTAATAGCCAGGATCAGCAGGCACTTTCCATTCAATATGAATTCCGACCGGATAGCCTCAACGCAATGGAAATATCCTTTGAAGGCAGTCGGGCGCAGGGTAATAATTTCCTATACTCCAGGGGACAAAGCAACTTCAACGATACAATTGCCAATAGTACGATGCGGCAGATCATTTCAAATGTGAAAAACGAGATGGTGAATGCCTCATTGATGTGGAATATCCGTGGACGGAAGAGAAGAGGATGTGGTTTCTTCATAACCGCTAATGTAAGAAGTCAAGATGATTTGACAACTGGCAGTTTGCAATCCATCGACAGTTTCTATCACAAGAATGGTAGCTATATTTATCAGGATTCAATTGACCAGCGGAAGGACATTTCCAACAAGAGCCTGGTTCTTAATAGCCGGGTAGGATATACTGAAATTCTAAGCAAAAATCTCAAAGTGGGCGTCAGCTATGGTATCTCACTTAATAGGAGTAAATCCTTCCAAAGTACTTTTGATAAAGGCCAAGGGGGCTATGATATCGCAGTCGACAGTTTGAACAATCATTACGAAAATACGATCTTTTCCCATGCCATGGGATTGAATGTTTCCGGCAATGTCAAGAAGTTTGGCTACCTACTCGGAGCTACGATCATCGAATATGCCAGTACCCAGAAGGACTTGCTGAAAAATTCCACGCTACGCCAGCCCTATACGAATCTTACACCTGGCCTAAGCTTTTCCTATAAGCTTAGTGCCGGCAAAGAAATCAGGCTGAATTATAGTGGCCAGACGGAGCAGCCTTCGATGGCTCAGTTGCAGCCAGCGATTAATAATAATGATCCTTTACATATCACCATTGGTAACCCGAACCTTCAGCCAGGCTTCATACATTTTTTTGAAGTTAATTTCAGTAGGGTGGGGAGCACCTCACTGTACCTGGGGGCAAGGTATAATTTCAAGGCGAACGCTTTTGGGGTTAAGATAGCGACAGATACTCTGGGGAGGCAGATAAGCCAGACCGTAAATGTAGATGGTAATCATGAAGCAAGCGTCTATATGCTGATAGTTAATAAGATAAAAAAGATAGAATTGGATTATACTGTCAGCCCCTTTGCTTACTATAACCGCAATGTCAATTATGTAGGACCATTACTAGACCATAGCGACAACTATAAAGTTGGGATTAATGTGGGGATCAATAAATATGCAGTTGACAAATACAGTATACAGATGCATGGTATGCCCATTTGGTATTCTTTTCGTAGTGCTGTTAACCCGAGTCAACGCCTGCAATATTGGACATTTAATGGCGATGCCGGAGCTTCCTTTTTTCTTCTAAAAGGATTTGAAATAAATATGACGGGGAATTATGCCTGGCAGCAGAAAGTTAGCAGCCTGGGACAGGCAACCTCTGTCCTCTTATGGAACGCCTTTATCAGCCGGAATTTTTTGAAAAATAGACTGACTGTTCGCTGGCAGGTGAATGATATCCTAAATCAAAACAGGGGTATTAGCAGGAACATCAACTCCAATATAGTGAGTGAGAATGCCTATAATACACTGGAGAGGTATTGGCTACTGATCGTGTCCTTCCGATTCGTCCACCACAGCGCCATAAAATGAATAACCCGGCACGAATACCTATGAGAAGATGATCCGTGGCCGGGTTGCATATATGGAATTGCTATTTATCAGAAAGCCTTAGCCTATACACAGATGTAAATTAACTAAAAGGTATATTCAATTTCGCCTGATCTTTGTTCTACCCGACGAAGTTTTTGGTCAAATGACCTGCTGATATCTGTACTGCACCGGGCTAACCATATGCATTTTCTTGAACACCTTACAAAAGTGGCTTTCGTTGACAAAGCCGGAGGCATCGGCAACTGACTTCAAGGGATCATTGGTATTCACCAGGAGCTCGCGGGCCTTTTCCATTCGCACCTGCTGGATATATTTGTGTAGGGTCTTACCTGTCCTGCGTTGCAAGCCAGCCTGCAGCTTGTCCTTACTGAGCCCCACCTCCATGGAGATATTCTCGGCAGAGAGTTTCTCTGCATAATGCTTGTCGATGTATCGCAATGCATTGTCGATGCATTGAAAATGGAATGAGCTCAGCCGAAGAGTCTTGTTGGCCTTCGCATATCCGCTGATGGATGGTTTCATCATGATCTCATGCTTTTAAAGTGAATTGATCGGTAAGTGGAATTGCGTCATGCTAGTGCCAATAATGAGAGCTTTACCCGCGAGGCCCTGTAGAAAAGCGGCCTCATGAGTACAAATATCCAATCTGGAAATGATCCTCGTTGCAGGAATAATGGCTCTCGCGGAATTATTTTAATGCATGATCAGGCCCTTCTTCTGAAATCACCTGGTGTGACGCCGTACATTTTCTTAAAAGCCTTGATAAAACTATTGACACTACGATAGCCTGTCATAGAAGCTATTTCTTTGATGCTCCGGCCGGACTCGCCTAGGAGCTGACGGGCCACCTGCATGCGCTCGCTGCGGAGGTATTCATAGACGCCATTGCCGAAGAGTTCACGGAAACCATTTTTTAGCTTGAACTCATTCATACCTACCTTCTGTGCAATCTCCCGAATGACGAAGTGATAACGAATATTCTTCCGGATCATTTCCCGCGCTGCCTGTATGCTGTCCATCTCGTAGTAATTATAATTGCTGGCGGGTTGCTGTTGGACTGCCTGGTAAAGAAGGTGAAAGAGAAGAGTATTTGCCAATAGCGTAAAGTACTTTTGATTAGCCCCATCTTCCAGGGAGATGTGGAGTATTTTATATGTGATATCCTGGATTTCCTTTGTAATCCATTCGGGGCGGGGTAGCAGGGCGGCAGGCTCTCCTTCCCGGACCTTCTCCAGAAAGTTAGCCAATAAAGGGAAAAAAGTCGCCCACTCCTTCAAGATTTCCATATCATACTCTATGGCAAGGGTGATATATTCGCGTACCCCGTCAAGATGGCTGACGACATCGACAGCAGGAGAATAGAGGAGGTTGAACTGCCCCTCTTTGATCAACATTTTTCCCAGTCCGGACACTTCCAAATTCCGGTCGTGCTGCAGAGCGAGATATGCATTGAGGAACGACGCATCCTCCCTTGATCGGAAAGAGATCTTTTTATCTACAAGCTGGACTGAGTAAAATACTTTTGACGCGTCAGCAGCAAGCTCCTGAACGAGCAATTTCAGGTATTCATTGGAGAGAGCAGATGCCGCACTGCCCGGTATCAGATACCGGGTCAGTTCATCGGGAATGTCCCGGGATAACCTGTATTCCTGTTGGTTGAATGAGAAGACCATTAGCCGTAGGATAAGGGTGATTATACAATGATTTTAGCCGGACATGCCAAGCTTGCCGGGTCAGTCCGATAAGAAGCTGATTAAAAATCTGCCTTCTTGTTTGTAGTAATAGCTCTTTCGTTGTCGGGAGTAGAGGACAGGGGCCCCGAAATCCTTCATGAGCCGAATATATTCATACGTACTTCTCTCGGAAATGCCGATCTTGTCGGCCAACTCCGACGGCGTACCCGTCCCTTTGATTCGGATGAGTCGATCAATATGACTCAACCTTTGAAAGATCTCTTTCTGCATAAAGAATAAGGTTTAATTCGAGATCCAAAAAAATATTTTTGTCTTAAACAAATATCGTAAAGGGTTTACAATAGTGACTACTTCGAGCGTAACTTTATACTATCCAATCGGGAATATTTTGCTAAAATCACGCCTTCTTTCTGTCTTGGATATGCGAAAAAGGACTTTTTTTAACACACTGCTGCCAATAGAGCCGATGGCCCAATAAATGGGGAATTTTATGAAAGGTAATGCTATAGGAAGAAATTATATATATGTTTGTCTGGTATTAAATATATTTTTTAAAAAAGCACTAAATGAAAACACTGATTAAAGGGGCTCTGCTCATCTCCGCAGCCCTTGGCATAGCGTCTGTAAAGGCTCAATCGGTAGATGATATCATTAGCAAGCATCTCGATGCGCTGGGAGGGAAGAATGTGATAAATTCCGTCAAGACCGTATATGTGGAGAGCACGGTAGACTATATGGGAAACCAGGCTTCCTCCATTACCTATATTCTCAATGGCAAAGGCTATAGAAACGAACTCGACTTCAGCGGCTCCAAGATCATACAATGCGTCACGGACAAAGGCGGCTGGGGCATCAACCCCTTGTTGGGGCAAACCACGGCTACAGATATACCCAGTGATCAATTGAAGAGCTCACAGATGAACCTTAGCCTGGGCGGCCCGCTGATGGATTATACAGCAAAGGGTTTTAAAGTGACGTTCGAAGGTAAGGATGACACAGACTATAAAGTAAAGCTTACTACCAAGGACGGCGTCGAGATCATCTACTATATCAACAACAAGACCTATTTTATCGACAAGGCTGTAAATAAGCTCAGCATAAATGGCCAGGACATCGAGACCACTGCCATATTCAGCGACTATAAGAAGACAGATGCGGGATTGGTTATGCCCTATTCCCAACAGGTGGTCCTACCCCAGACAACGCTCAATATCACCAATAAGAAGATCGAGGTGAACAAGGACATCGATCCGGCTATTTTTGAAAAGCCCAAAAGCTAATAATAAAGAGGGGTGACAGCATCACCCCTTTTCTTACTTCCTCCCGGACTATATTTTGTTCTCTATGGATTACATCCGCTGGATAGTTTTAGTAAAACAGCGCTATGATCTTATGGAGATTTATCTGGTCCCACAAGACAAATAAAAGATACCTATGGATTGCAGCTTCAATCATCGTAGGACTATGGACCCTATTTAAGCAATTATATCCATATCCGACCCTGGTGCTGGATTCTTATTATTACGCTGAAGCCGCTGTCCTCAACCTACCTGTCAACGCCTGGCCCATCGGCTATTCCAAATTCCTGCAGCTCTTCAACCTTATCTCCCATTCCGGCAACCTGCTGGTCACCATCCAGTACTTGTTGGTGGAGCTCTCCTGCCTGGTTTTCTTCTTTACCTGGCTTTTTCTTTTCATGCCTGGAAGGTTCACCCGTAATCTTCTCTTTGCCCTACTCTTTGTCAATCCACTTTTTCTATACTGCAGTAATCTCATACTGTCCGATGCCGTGTTTATCGGCCTCAGCATCCTATGGGTTACTCAATTACTATGGATCATTTATCACCCCCGCCTATATATGATCCTTTCCAGCGCCTTGCTGCTGACCATCGCTTTTGCCGTCCGGTACAACGCCCTTTACTATCCTTTTGTCGGTGCGCTGGCCTTTATTCTGAGCAGGCAAAGGACGATCCTGAAATTAGCCGGTATTGGACTTCCGCTGGTACTATTGGCCCTGTTCATAGGTTATACCAGTATCAAGGTGGGCGCCATCACGGGGGAAAGACAATTTTCCGCCTTTGGCGGCTGGAAGCTGGCGAATGATGCCCTGTATACGTATGCGCATGTATACAAGGACCATCCTCAACCCGTACCGAGGAAGTTCCGGTCGTTGGACAGCCTGGTGCGGGAGTATTTTGTTGTCTCCGGGAACTCAGGAGATATGTTGAAGACAGACTATACTTATGGCAGCTTATTTATGTTTGCACAGGAGACTCCGCTGGTACGCTACCTGTTCAACCTCTCCGGAAGAAAGTCCTACTGGCCGTTCATAGGTAGCAAAGATTGGCTTTCTGTGGGACCCCTATACCAGGACTATGGCGTCTGGCTCATCCGTCAACATCCCCTGGCCTTTGCACGATATTTTCTCTGGCCCAACTTTATCCGCTACATCAATCCCCCCGGTGAAGTCTTCGGCTCGACAATGCCTTTTGTATTTGTAGAAGCCTATGGCGGCGAATACGTGCGGAAATGTATCGGGCTGGACAAGCTTGCCTTTTCTTCTTCTTCTATCACCTTGAGCCAGGACATCCTTTATTGGTATCCCAAGCTTGTTACGACCATTCACCTGGCGTTCCTGATCGGCCTGATAGGATTTCTGGCCACCCGGGGATTTCGCCGGACGGAGAAACCTTATTCTTATTGCCTTATGACCATTATCGCCCTTTGGGGCTGTGATCTTTGCTTTAGCGTGCTTTCTGCAGGCGTGGTACTGCGCTACGAAATTTTTATTCTGATACCGGAGATGACTTTTGGACTACACTTTATAGAATATACATACCGCCACCTTGATAGCCGAGATCCTATGACTACCAAACTGAAGAATTCCCAACCGGATAATCTTTTTGATCCCCCGGATCATTCCTCCATCCGAAATTTATAACAATGAGCTTCATGGATTCTATATTACACATCCGACGGGGACGTATTTACCTGGTGGGCGCTATTGCCCTTAGCCTGCCACTCTTCTTGATCTTCAAGCTCTTCTATCCTTACCCCAACCTGGTTATGGACAGCTATGTATATATCCGCCCCCTGGTAGAGGGGCGCTTCGTCAATTCATTTCCCATGGGGTATTCGTGGTTCCTCCAGCTGTTCAGTGTTTTCTCCCGGTCGGCCACCCTGCTGGTGTGGGTACAATACCTGCTGCTGCAGGCGTCCTGTGGTTTGTTCTTTTTCACCCTCCTGTATTTTTTTCAGCCGGGCAAATGGATCAGACTGCTGCTGTTCCTTTTCCTCTTTGCCAATCCCGTTTTTCTCTATTGCAGCAATTTCATTATGTCAGATGCCCTCTTTACCACCTTAAGCATCCTGTGGATCACCCAGCTGATTTGGATCATCAACTGGCCCCGCCTTCATTGGATAATTATTCACGCTGTATTGCTGCTGCTGGTCTTTACCGTCCGCTATAATGCCCTTTATTACCCTTTTATAGCCACCGGAGTCTTACTGCTCATTCGTACCCGTCTCTGGCTTAAAGTCGCAGCTATTGCACTTCAGTTCCTTTTAATTGGCGTCTTTGTCCAGTACACGCGGATAGAGATGGAGCGGGTCAGCGGTATCCGGCAGTTCTCCCCCTTTGGGGCTTGGCGGATGGCTAATAATGCCCTTTACATGTATGGTCATATCTGCCTGGATAAAAAGGACCCTGCCCCCGAGCCATTCGTCCGGCTAGACAACATGGTAAAGGACTATTTCAATGCTGTCCGCGAGGTGGATGACCTCGCGGATGCCCGGTCTGGCGGAGCATTCTATACGGCAGATATCAGCTCACCCCTCCTACAGTATATGCGCCAGCTTTATGGATACGACACGGTTTTCCTGAACCTCCGGACATATGGGGATGTGGCTCCCTTGTATTCGGCCTACGGCGCCTGGCTGGCGAGAAAATATCCCCTGGACTACTTCCGGTGGTTCCTATGGCCAAGCACTATCCGTTATGCCGTCTCACCGACAGAGATCTTCTCTACCTTGTCACCTTTCTACCTCAGAGATGATGCCATTGGGAAGGAGACCAACGGCTGGTTTGGGTTGAGAACCATCACCGTAAGCCCTGCGGCTATCAACTTCAGAAATATCCTTCTCTCTCCCTACCCGGAACTGCTTGGCATGATCCATCTGGCCTTTATTTCCGGGATGCTGGGATTCCTGTTTTTTGGCGGTTTGAAGCAGGTGAACAGGATCAATCGATATATCATCCTCACGGTGGGCGCCTTCTGGATATGTGATCTGTTCTTCAAAGTGACGGCAGGCGCCATCGTCCTCAGACATCAACTCTTTCTAATGATCCTCGAGTTTACTTTTGCCTCTCTGCTCCTGGAGTTCGTCTATCGGCACAGCGAGGCCAAACCCCACTATTCCAGTCCTGGAGTGTTTTAATATCCTGTCCCCCAAAGCGTCCATTATGCGTATAAAGTCCATCTTTTTTTTCATCCTTCTGTTGATCTTCCGCGTCTCTATCCCCGCTCAAAATACAGTCGATATGCTGATCAGTGACACTTCCGGTCCCCAGATCAGCCGATACATCTATGGACAGTTTGCCGAGCACCTGGGTCGCTGCGTTTATGAAGGCTTATGGAGAAAGGATACTTTCCGTATGGATGTGATCGATGCCTTAAAAAAGATAAAGATCCCCATATTACGCTGGCCCGGGGGATGTTTTGCCGATCAATACCACTGGCGGGACGGCATCGGGCCAAGGGCTCAACGAAAAAAGACAGTAAATACGCAATGGGGCATGGTCACCGAACCCAACAGTTTTGGCACCCACGAGTTCCTGGAACTATGCCGCCTGTTGAGATGCGAACCGTATATATCGGCCAATGTGGGTACGGGTACGCCGGAGGAGATGGAGAATTGGCTCGAATACCTCAACTATCCTGGAGAAAGCACGCTGGCAGACCTTCGAAGACAGAATGGCCGGCAGGAACCCTTTAATGTCACCTTCTGGGGAGTGGGTAACGAGAGTTGGGGTTGCGGAGGTTATATGACCCCTGAATACTACGCGATGTTGTATCGCCGATACAGCCGATTTGCCAGCCGGCGTTTCAATGGACAGCTCATGAAGCTCATCGCCTGCGGTCCGGAGAATGACGATTATAATTGGACGGAAGGGGTTATGAAGAATATCCTGTATCGAAACACCTGGGGCATCGGTCTGCATTACTACGCGTATCCGGGGGACCAGGACTTCAAGGATGCATCCGCTACCAACTTTGGCGAGGCCGCTTATTTCCGGGGAATGCTGTCCTGTCTGCGCATGGAAGAGCTGATCAACAAACACCTGGTCATCATGGATAAATACGATCAGCAGAAGAAAGTGAACCTGGTAGTGGACGAGTGGGGTATTTCCACGGATGTGGAGCCGGGAACATCCCCGGATTTCCATTATCAGCAAAGCAGTCTCCGGGACGGCCTGGTGGCAGCCACCACCTTGAATATCTTTAATAACCATGCGGACAGGATCAAAATGGCCAACCTGGCGCAAATGGTCAATGTAGTACAGGCGTTGGTCCTTACACAGGGTAATAAGTTGCTGCTGACCCCAACCTATTATGTCTTTGACATGTACAAGGTACATCAAGATGCCCGTCTCCTGGTACTGAAATTCAACAGCCCGGATTATGTTTATGGCAAAGGGAAGATCCCCGCCATCAATGCCTCCGCCTCCCGTGACTCCGTCGGTACCGTGCATATCAGCCTGGTGAATGTCGACGCCAACAAAGCTATCACCATCCGTACTTCTCTTCGGGGATTGCCTTCACAAAGCATCCGGGGGCAAATATTGACATCTGAAAAGGTAAATGACATCAACACGTTTGACCAGCCGGATAAGTTGCATCCCGACAATTTCGCCGGGGCGCATAAGGAAGGCAATGAGCTGGTGGTAATATTACCGGCGCATTCAGTGGTAATGCTGGAGATGAAATAAGGGTTTTTCAGAGGTCCTTCCGGGTCTTCTCCTCATGGTACTCCTCCTCTGTATTGATGGCCCAGATATTGGCCTTGTCCGACAATCCTGCGCAAATATTATCCACGGCCACCATGGCGGTTAGCATGGAATGATCGGAATTGTTGTACTTATGCATGCCATTCCGGCCAATGAGATATAAATTCGTGAACTGGTCTGCGAACTGCCGCACTTCTTCAAAACGCTGGTAGGTCCCAAAATACGCCGGATAGGTTTTTTCCATCCTCAACACAGTGGCGTCCAGCACATCTTCCGCCCTGGCCAGCCCCATTTTTTTCAGCTCCTCTATCGCTATTGCCCTGATCTTGCTGTCCGGCAGCTGCCAGAAGGCATCTTCTTTGTCACAGAAATATTCCATGCCCACCCATACTGTATTGGGATCTTTTACCATATAGGGACTCCAGTTGTTGAAGATCTGCAGCCTGCCTATCTTCACATCCCTCTCCTGTATATAGATCCAGGTGTCGGGCAACAAGCCTTTTCCATTACCTGCATTGGCAGTTTCCGGATTGCACATCCTGGTTAACAGTACGCCTACGGTGATGAAATCCCTGTATTGCAGCCCGGCCGCCACCTGTTTTACATTTGCCGGCACCACTCCATTCATTCCCCCAATGAGCTCCTGCACGGGCATTGTGGAGAAAAAATAATCACCTTCCCATCGGACGAGCTTTTCCGAAGCCCCATCCAAAGCTTCCAGCGCGGAGATCGATCCTCCCTTGGTCTCGATGAATTTCACATCCTGGTGAAGGAGAATACGCCCGCCCCGGGCTTCTATCTGCCTGGCCACCTCTTCCCATAATTGACCGGGACCAAACTTGGGATACAGGAATTGCCCGATCAGGCTGGTTTCCTGGCCTTTCTGATGAATATCCTTTCCAATATTTGCGTGTCGTAAAGAATTTATTGCGTGAGCGATCGCCTTTCCAATAGAGATACCTTTGATGCGTTGAGCTCCCCATTCCGCAGAGATTTGCGAACAGGGTACGCCCCATACTTTTTCTGTATAATCTTTAAAGAACAGCAGGTATAACTTATGGCCAAATCTGTTGATGAGAAAATCTTCCAGGTTCTTTTCCGGCGTCCGTGGAAATAGCCTGCTCCGGAGATAGGACATCATGATGCCCATAGTACGCAGAATGCCCAGCTTCCATAGTGTGTCGAAAGACAGCTGAAGAGGATAATAAAAGAATTTCTTCAGAAAATAAATACGTGACAGCCTGCGCCGCACCAGCATCACATTGTCTGTGTTGTCGGAACACGCAACTGCCACGTTCCCTGTGTTGAGGTTCCTGGACTGACCCCTATAGTTAAGCGTTAGCTCCTGTTCGGTCATAGTCTGCAAGGGAAAAAAGTGCAACCACCACTGCATGACCCTGTCAGATTTTGAAAAGAACCGGTGGCCGCCGATATCGATCCGGTTGCCTTTATAGTTCACGGTTTTGGATATGCCGCCAATGTCTCCGCTCTTCTCCAGAATAACAGGGGTGATATCTGTACGCTCCAGGAGCTCATATGCCGCTGTGAGCCCTGCCGGGCCTGCTCCTATGATGATGGCTGTCTTTCCCATGCCCAAATATCATTTCCAATTATATTCCTGTCGGGAAAAAGAATGCTTCGAATGGAAATGTTTTTTGACAGTGAAATAGAACATAGTTGAGATTGAACAGAACATTTGCTACCCGTACCTTCCTGATCATAAAGGTCGTTCGATGCAAAAGGAGTCTTTTAAAAATTTTATTTTTCATGAAAACATGAATTTGTTTTGGTGTATCATGAACTTCCTTATTCTGCATTTTATTTTTTTGAAAACCCTTTATCCGCATACCATTGTCATCTATGATGGACATCACTATATCCGGGAGGCTGGTAATAACCTGGAGATTGCCGGATGGCCTATCGGCTATCCCAAATTCCTCGCCGCCTTGCATTGGCTGGCAAGGGGCGACTGGATCGTTGGGACGGTGCAATACATTTTGATGGAGAGTGTCGTCGTGTACTTTTATTTTACCACGAAATATTTGCTGCGTCCTGGCAAATGGGTAAGTCTGTTGATGCTGTTCGCCCTTTTAATAAATCCCTTTCTCCTTTTTATCAGCAATTATGTTATGAGCGATGGCCTTTTCGCTACCCTGACGGTTCTATGGTTCACGTTGACCTTATGGTATCTTTATAATCCCAGTCCCGCATATGCCTATCTTTCTGTTATTGTCATGATCCTGGCCTATAGCATCCGCTACTATGCCATGTTCTACCCTCTTATATCTTTCCCCATTATTCTTTTTTCGAAGACACGTTGGTGGGTAAAGCTTTTCAGCATTGCCCTTGGATGCATTCTCCTATTGTCATTTCGATGGTATACGGAAAGCCTATTTGAAAGATCCATCGGTCGCCGTGAGTTTTCCCCTCTTTCCGGCTGGCGACTGGCAGGTAATGCATTGATCATGTACCAGCATATTTCACACCGCGAAAAGGATATCCCTCCGCCGGAATTGAAAAAGTTACATCAAATAGTATTACGGAGCCTGGACGCCATGCCGCCGCCGGAAGCATTGCCTAAAAATTTTCTCGTGAACTATTTTACATTTCAACCTTCGAGCCCCTTATCGATATATGCTGGCGTGTTCTTCGATGATTACATCACCACTTCCAAAATTCAAAGATGGTCGTCCGTGGGAAAGACTTTTGGAGAATATGGCGCCTGGCTTATAAGAAAGCATCCTTTGGCATATTTCCGGTATTTCGTCGGGCAAGCTATCAGTTGGTATGTTTGTCCTAAAGTTGATATTACCAATATATTTTCAAACAGTGGGATTCCCTTATTACCTGAAACTAAGAATTGGTTTGGCACTCGCAGCGATTGGTGGGGTTGCAGCAGTAGTAAATTTTATTCCGTCACTTATTTTCCTGCTGTTACCACGGCATTGAATTTGCTGTTCATTTTAAATGTAATTGTATTCTTTTATCGTAAATGCTACAAGACTGCCGGACCTTTTTTCAACAAGCTGGTGATAGTGGCGGCTGTGTATTGGCTGCTGGGCTTCCTTTTTATTATCCTTACAACACCTAATCTGCTGCGATATACATTATCCGGCATGATCTTCAATATTGTCTTTGTGCCAGTGCTGTTGGAGCGGATATGGCTTAGTGGATCACTACTGTCTTCTTCACGGGAATCTTCCCATAGACTGGCCTGACAGTCACTTTGCCGTGTTGATAGCTGATATTACCGAACCCTGTTGCCGTGGAGAGGAAGCTGATAAAGTCTCCCATTTTAGAATCCACATAAATTGTTCCATCCACCGCGTCGTAGCGAACGCCCGTCAAAGCCTCTAATAGCGCATAGCTGGACAAGGCGCGGGCATACCAGTGGCCACATTCATATTCATCAAAAGGATTGCGAACCAGTCCATTATAACGCTCACGACAGGTCCTGACTATGTCCAGGCCTTCCTTTATCCTTCCCTGAAAGACGAGATGAGATGCTACTTCGTATTCTATGCCTGTCCAGACCTCATTGCAATACACGAATGGTAGCGATAGCCGGTTCCCTTCCGGCCAGGTACAGAGGAGAAGTCCCCCTTCTTCCCCCAGTGCATATCCGGGTCGCTGAGGATTACTAAACCCCGAGAGGTCCTTTTTTAGATTGTTGTGATAAACGGACAGCAGATGGCTGCTGATCTTAGCCGAATCCAGAGGCGGCGGCAATCCACATGCCCTGGCCAGCCAAGCGCCCAGCACACCGTCACTGAGACAGCCCTTCCCATATTGGTACTTCGG
>Ga0068860_100003131_pt1 | contig 17089 bp, 18 predicted proteins | sample KBSSwiS32_FD_66597 | JGI IMG/M metagenome (GOLD analysis project Ga0068860, IMG submission 66597) | Switchgrass rhizosphere microbial communities from Kellogg Biological Station, Michigan, USA - KBS Switchgrass S3-2 | ecosystem: Host-associated > Plants > Roots > Rhizosphere > Soil ... | reverse complement strand
GAGCGCCGGCCAGCTCCACGGCGGACGATACCCGGGTTCGGTGTCTCGGAAGATGTGCGCGATCGAGGGCGAAATCCCGTGCGCGTAGGCGTCGAACCAGAGGCCCCAGACGAGCGCCGCAAGCAGGCCGAAAGTCAGAATGCCGAACCAGTCGAGCGCGCCCGAGAAGCCGCGCGGCAGCGTGTCCACTTCGGCCGTCGCGAGCAGGCACAGCGGAAGCAGCAGCGGCATCCAATTGCTTGCGCGCGGCTCGCTCATGACGAGCAGCATGAGGAAAATGACGGCCGCGAGCACGGTCGGCAGGGCGATCGCGGCCGAGCGCAAGCCTCCCTTGAATCCGCGGCCGCGCGTCCAGAAAGTCCACAGCACGAGCGGGAGCGCGGGCCAGGCGTACCAGGGCAGGTTCTTCAGTACGTAGAGAGGATCCGCCGATGCCTCGGGTGAAATCGGCGCGAAATAGTCGCCGAGCGATTCGGCGGCCCACCATGCGTCGAGATAGGTCGATCCGCGCAACGCGAGCGCAAGCGGCCACGAACCGCCCAGCACGACGGCGACGACGACCGCAATTCCGACGGCTTGCGCATAGCCGCGCGAGCGCCACTCGCGAAATCCGATGGGCAGCACCACCGCGGTGAGCGCGAGCCAAAGGGGACCCAGGAAGCCGCGCGACAGGAACGCGATGGCGATGCCCGTGCCGATGATGGCGCCGCCGACAACGGGTTTGCGCAGCGCGAGAGCGAAGCCGTAGAGCGCGATTGCAACGCCGAGCAGCAATCCGAGCTCGGGCGACATCTGGTGGGCGCGGTCCCAGAGACCGACCGAGCCCACGAGCAGCAGCACTGCCACCGACCGCAGGCTACGTCCGTAGAGTTCCTGCGCAATCGCAGCGAGCAGCAAGAGGGTGAGGGCAAGCATCACCCCCGCCCCGAGACGTGCTGCGTCGAACACCGGCAGCAGGTTGCCAAAAAGCAAGCCGGTGAGCGCGCCAGTGGCGTACGCGAGCGGCGGCCGCTCGACAAAGGGCTCTCCGGCAAGCGTCGGCTGCAACCAATCTCCGGTGCGCATCATTTCGACGGCGACGCCGAACGCGGCCGCGTCTTCGGTCTTCCACGGGTCGTGACCGGTGAGGCCGAGGGCGATCCACAGCGCGCAGAGCAGGACGAGTCCCAGCTGCTTGAGGACTCCGAAACGACCTCCGGCGGCAATCGGCGTGGCGGCAGTCGGGTGGAGTCGAGCCATGTTGCCGGGCGGGGGTAGGTGGGCGTGGACCGCGGAAAGAAAAAGGCAGCCGAAGCTGCCTTTCCCGGACGAATCGTCGGACGAGCCGCGCGTTTCGCCTAAGTTGCTGCCGGCGTGGTCTTGGAACCGTAGCGTTGGCGGAATTTCTCAACTCGGCCAGCGGTGTCCAGGACCTTCTGCTTGCCCGTGTAGAACGGGTGGCAGACCGAGCAAACTTCCACATGCAGCGCCTTCCCGACCGTCGAGCCGGTTTTGAAGATGTTTCCGCAGCTGCACGTGACTTCGATTTCGCCGTATTTGGGGTGGATGCCGTTTTTCATGATTTCCTCGGGGGCGGGAAAGCGGGCCCGTCGACTGGAGTTAAGCGAATATTATGACATTTTGCGCCGTAACTTGCAATTTGGGGGAGCCTGCAGGCAAACCCAATAGGCGACGGGAACGAGCGCTCGCCGGGGAGGCTACCCCCTGCGCATCGAGTCGAAGAAATCGGCGTTGTTCTTGGTCGCCTTCACCTTGTCGAGCAGGAATTCCATCGCGTCGAGCTCGTCCATGGGGTAAAGCAGCTTCCGAAGCACCCACACCTTTTGCAGGATTTCGGGCTTCAGCAGCAGCTCCTCGCGGCGCGTCCCGGAGCGGTTGACGTTGATCGCCGGGTAGATCCGCTTCTCGGCCATCCGCCGGTCGAGGTGGATTTCCATGTTGCCCGTGCCCTTGAACTCCTCGTAGATCACGTCGTCCATCCGCGAGCCGGTGTCGATCAGCGCCGAGGCGATGATCGTGAGCGAGCCGCCTTCCTCGATGTTGCGCGCCGCGCCGAAGAAGCGCTTCGGCCGTTGCAGCGCGTTGGCATCGACGCCGCCGGTCAGGACCTTCCCGGAGGCGGGTACCACGGTGTTGTAGGCGCGGGCGAGACGCGTGATCGAGTCGAGCAGTATCACGACGTCCTTCTTGTGCTCGACCAGCCGCTTCGCCTTCTCGATGACCATTTCCGCGACCTGCACGTGGCGCGTGGCAGGCTCGTCGAACGTCGACGAGACGACTTCGCCGCGGACCGTGCGCTGCATCTCCGTCACTTCCTCCGGGCGCTCGTCGATCAGCAGCACGATCAGGATCACGTCCGGGTGGTTCGCCGCGATCGAGTGCGCGACGTGCTGCAGCAGCACCGTCTTGCCTGACTTGGGCGAGGAGACGAGCAATCCGCGCTGGCCCTTGCCGATCGGTGCGACGATGTCGATGATCCGGCCGCTGATGTTCTCCTCGGCCTTGATGTCGCGCTCGAGGACGAGCGGCTCGTCGGGGAAGAGCGGCGTCAGGTTCTCGAACAGGATCTTGTTCTTGGCGTTCTCCGGCGGCTCGCCGTTCACGCGATCGACCTTGACCAGCGCGAAGTAGCGCTCGCCGTCCTTCGGGGTACGGATCTCGCCCTCGATCGTGTCGCCCGTGTGCAGATTGAACCGCCGGATCTGCGACGGCGAGATGTAGATGTCGTCGGTGCCGGCGAGGTAGGACGTGTCAGGCGAACGAAGGAAGCCGAAGCCGTCGGGGAGCACTTCGAGGGTGCCGTCGCCGAAGATGCTCTCGCCTTTCTTCGCCTGCTGCTTCAGCATCGCGAAGATCAGGTCGTGCTTGCGCATTCGGTTCGCGCCCTCGAGCTCCATCGAGTTGGCGAGGTCGACGAGTTCGGTAACGTGCTTGGCTTTGAGTTCTGACAGTTGCATGGCGCAGGAGGGGCAAACGGGAAAGGACTGCGCGGCGGAGGGCCGCGGCGAAAGACTCGGGAGCGTGGCGCCCGGGAAGATGCAAGGCGGCGCCGTGAGCGGTGCCGCCAACGCCCTCAGACTGAGGGGGATACGACGAGCACGAAACTCAGCGTAGCGGGTTCAGAGGTTGCTGTCAACAAACGCGGTCAGCTGCGACTTCGACAACGCTCCCACCTTCTGGGCGTGCGCCTGGCCGCCCTTGAACAGGATCAGCGTCGGGATACCACGAATTCCGTATTTGCTCGTGATCGCGGGATTGGCGTCGATGTCGACCTTGGCCACGGTCAGGCGGCCGGCGTAGTTCTTCGCGACGTCCTCGAGCACCGGCGCGATCATCTTGCAGGGTCCGCACCATTCGGCCCAATAATCGACGAGCACCGGCGTCGTCGACTTGAGCACGTCGGTTTCGAACGTGGCGTCGGAAACGTGCTTGATGTGTTCGCTCATGAGATCCTCGTCGGGGCCTTGCCAGTTTGACCTGCAGGCGCTCGCATTGGTTGTGCCCAAGGCCCCCGCTGCAGCAAATCCCGGCCATCAGACCAAAAGCCACGTTAGCGGAACCCCGCACGACGCGCAAGCGGCCGCCGGGTAGATCCCAGTTATATAGGGGCCCGATTTGGTAAAATCAAGGTTTCCGAAACGCAAGGCCGGCTAATGACTTACGTCGTCACCGAGAGCTGCATTCGCTGCAAGTACACCGACTGCGTCGATGTGTGCCCGGTCGATTGCTTCCGCGAGGGACCCAACTTTCTGGTGATCGATCCCGACGAATGCATCGATTGCACGCTGTGCGTTGCCGAGTGCCCGGTCGAGGCGATCTTTGCCGAGGACGACGTGCCTGCCGACCAGCAGCAGTTCACCGCGATCAATGCCGAGCTTGCGAAGCTGTGGAAGCCGATCATCGAGCGCAAGCCCGCGCCGCCCGACGCCGACGAATGGAAGGCGGTCAAGCCGAAGGCGCAGCTGCTCGAGCGCTGAAGCGCACTTCCGCGCCGACATTGCAAACGTTCACGACGTTTGACCGGGAAGCGCGAAAACCCCTAAACTCCCATAGTTTTGTGGCGGTCGATCCCGCGATTCGCCATCGATCCCGATTTCCACGATGATCCCATTGAGACATTTGCATTTACCCGTCGTCCTTGCGCTGGCGTTGCCGCTGTCCGCCACGGCCCAGAACGCCCCCGTCGGCAATCCGATGGCCGGATATCAAAAGACCGCGATGTGCTCGGGATGCCATGGCATCGAAGGCTGGCGCACCGCGTTCCCCGAGGTCTACAAGGTGCCGAAAATCGGCGGCCAGCATTCGGCGTACATCGTCAAGGCACTGCAGGAATACAAGAGCGGCGAGCGCACGCATCCGTCGATGCGCGCGATTGCCGGCTCGCTTTCGGATCAGGACATGGCCGATCTTGCGGCGTACTACTCGCAGACGAGCCTCAAGACCGCGGTGAAGTGAGATGAATCGAGCTCTCGTAACCGCGTTCGGTGCCGCGCTCGCGATCCTCGGCGCCAGCGCAGGGGCCGCCGACCTCGAAGCGGGTCGTGCGAAGGCGAAGGAAGTCTGCGCGGCGTGCCATGGCGAGGATGGCAACAGCACGGTCGCCGACTATCCGAAGCTCTCCGGCCAGCATCGCGACTACCTCGAAAAGGCGTTGCGCGACTACAAGGCAGGTGTGCGAAAGAGCCCGATCATGGCGCCGATGGCGGCTCCGCTCAGCAAGCAGGACATCGAAAACCTCGCCGAGTACTACCATTCGCAGAAGGCGGTGCTCTCCACGCGCAACTGACGATTTCGATTGGCAAAAAGCGGGCGCCCTGGCGGCGCCCGTTTTTTTGTATCGCGCCCGGGCGAAGCGCGACGCGGGACCTAGCGCTGTCGCGCAAGGCAATCCAGATAGATCGTTGCGTCGGGGCCCGTCCCCAGACGCTGCGCCTGCCAGATCACCTCGGCGAGGCACTCCTGCACGGCGTGCAGAGCGGCATGCTCGTCGCCTCTTGCCCGGGTTAGCCGATCGAAATGCGCGCGGATCCCGGGGGGCTGGTCGATCGCCAGCTGCTCGGCGATCGCGAGATGCAGCGACAAGTGCAGGAACGGATTGACCGCCGCTCCTTCGGGCGAATAGTCGCGCTCCAGGTGACGCTCCGGCTGCTCCATCACCGCGTGGTATTCGGGATGCAGGGCGATGATCCCGCAGGCCTGCTGCTCGAGCGGCGAGAGCGGTGCGCCGGCCCGGTACTTCGCCCACGCATCCGTCAGGAATTTGCGGGCTTCGTCGCGCGAAGGGGCGAACATCAGCCGGTCTTCTCGCGATACTCGCAGAGATCGCGGATCAGGCACTCGCGGCATTTCGGTGCGCGCGCGGTGCAGACGTAGCGCCCGTGCAGGATCAGCCAGTGGTGCGCATCCTGCCGGTATTCGGGCGGGACGAACTTGAGCAGTTTCTTCTCGACCTCGTCGACATCACGGCCCGGGGCAAGCCCGGTGCGGTTGGCAACGCGGAAGATGTGGGTGTCGACGGCAATCGTCGGCTGACCGAAGGCGGTGTTGAGGACGACGTTGGCGGTCTTGCGTCCGACGCCGGGCAGCCTTTCCAGCGCTTCGCGATCGGCGGGAACCTCGCCGCCATGATCATTCAGCAAAATCTGCGAAAGCGCGACGACGTTCTTCGCCTTGGTGCGATAGAGGCCGATCGACTGGACGTACGGGATCAAGCCGTCGACGCCGAGCTTGACGATTGCCGCCGGCGTGTTCGCGACCGGATAAAGCACCGCGGTCGCCTTGTTGACGCTCTTGTCCGTGGCCTGCGCCGAGAGCACCACCGCGACCAGCAGCTCGAACGGCGAGCTCTGTTCGAGCTCGGTGGTCGGATGCGGATTGGCCGCGGCCAGCCGCTCGAAAATCGCTCTTCGCTTTGCCGGGTTCACGGCTTCGCGGTGGCCGTCTTCGCGCCGCTCGCCAATTGCGATAACCGATCGAGCCGCGCCGGCGCGGAGGCTTTCAGATCGGGATCGTCCTTGAGCAGGCCATAGGCCTTCGCGGCCCAGGGCGCCGCCGCCGCCGGGTCGCCCCGCGCCACGGCGATCTCCGCCAATTCCTCGTAGACGTAGCCATCGGGTGCGCCGGCACCCTCCGATTCGACGACGAGCGCGCGCTGCGTACGCTCCGCATCGTCGAGCGCGCCTAGCGAGCGCTGCGCGCGCGCGATCGACCAGCGCGCAACGCGCACGGCCTCGGGATCGCCCCGCTGCTCGTAGGCGGGCAACGCCTTGCGGAAATTGTCGAGCGCCTGCGCGTAGTCGCCCTGTTCGAGCCAGGTGTGGCCGATGTTGTTGTAGAGCGGCGCGAGCCAGCGCCGCGCCCGCGCGTCGCTTGACTGCTCGGCCATTGCCAGCGCCTTGCGATTCCAATCGAGGCGCACGGCGACAGGCGCGGCGATGCCGAGCATGTGAGCGGCGTCGACGGCGTAGAAGGCGTCGTCATTGCACTGCGCGAGCTCGAGCGCTTCGACGAAAAGCGACACCGCGCGCTCCGGCGAACCCGACGAATTGAACGTGCGACCTCGTTCGAGCAGGTAACGGACGCGCACGTGCGACGGCGCGCCGTGGAGCTTTGCCGCGACGGCATCGAGCGTCGCATGCGCGGCGGCGAACTGCCGCTGCAATGCCTGGCTGCGCGCGATCTGCGTGGCGATCACCAGCGCCTGCGGGTCGCCGGCGGGCCACGGTGCGAGCTCGCGGCGAAACCGCGCCTCCGATTCGGCCGGCTTGCCGTAGTTCCACTGCGCATCGAGCGTTGCCGAGAACTGCGCGAGGGACGCGGGTGTCGCCGCGTGCACCACCGACACGACACCGCCGAGCGCGGTTGCGATCAGCAGCGAGCGAATGCTCATCCGCGCGAGCCTGCCTTGCGGGCGATTGCAGCGCGCCGCCCCCGGGCGCGCTCGAGCGCGCCAGCGACGGCGGCGCGGCGAAACGCCCGTTCGGCTTCGCTCCCGGCTGACGCCATTGCCTGCGTGACGCGCGGTTCGCGCGTCGGCGCCTTCGTACGGCGTTGTCGCGCGTCGAAGCGCTCGCGCGCGGCCGTCGCGTCGCACGCGCTCCACGTGCGTCCGGCCGGCACGAGCTCGATGCAATCGACGGGGCAGGGCGCGACGCAAAGCTCGCAGCCGGTGCAAAGCGCCGCCAGCACGACGTGCATTCGCTTCGGCGCGCCGACGATCGCGTCGACTGGGCACGCGCGCAGGCACAGCACGCAGCCGATGCACGCTTCCTCATCGATCCGGGCGAGCATCAGCGGACCCGGCTGACCGTGACTTGGATCGAGCGCGACGACGGGTCGTCCGGAAATCTGCGCGAGCACGGCGATGGTCGCCTGATCGCCGGGCGGGCACTTGTTGATCGCGTCGCCGTGCGCGATCGCCTCGGCATACGGGCGACAGCCATCGTAGCCGCAGCGCCCGCACTGCGTCTGCGGCAGCGCGGCGTCGAGCCGGTCAACGAGGTCGTCGGTGGGGGCGCGGATCATCAACGGGATTGTAGCGCCGTGCCCGCGCGGCCCCGATCCGGGCGAGATTGCGCGGCCCCGCACGTCGGCCGACAATGCGAGGACGCGCAAGCGGCGACGGCTCACTCGCTCGATGGAACGGCAACGCGCAACGGCTCCGCATTCGCACCACGGTCATTCGCATGCGTTCGGCAGCGAAGGCCGCGCGCATCCCGAGACGGCAGCGGGCGGCGCCACGCCCACCCGCGTGCTGACGATCGCGCTTGTTCTCACCGCGGGATTCGGGATCGTCGAAGCCGTCGGTGGATGGCTCGCCGGATCTCTGGCGCTCATTTCCGACGCCGGGCACATGGCGACCGACGCGGCGGCGTTCCTGGTCGCGCTGATGGCGTCTCGGATCGCCCGCCGGCCGCCGTCGGGCCAGGCATCGTACGGCTATGCACGGGCCGAGGTGCTGGCGGCGTTCATCAACGCGCTCCTGATGCTTGCGCTGATCGTCTGGATCAGCGTCGAAGCGGTGTCGCGCGTGCTCTCACCGGTACCGGTCGCCGGCCCCGCGGTCATGGTCGTCGCCGCGATCGGCCTCGCGGTCAACATTGTCGTTGCGATGCTGCTCGCCCGCGATCGCACCAACCTGAACATGCGCGGCGCGCTGCTGCACGTGCTCGGGGATCTGCTGGGGTCGGTAGCGGCGCTGGTCGCCGGCGCCGTCGTGTGGTTCACCGGCTGGATGCCGATCGACCCGATCCTCGCGATCGCGGTTGCGCTCCTGATCCTGCGCTCGACCTGGACGCTGCTGCAGCAAACGACCGGCGTGCTGATGGAAGGCGTGCCGGCGCACCTCTCCTTCGACGCGATCGGGCGCGCGCTCGCTGCGCTGCCCGGCGTCACCGGGGTTCACGATCTTCACGTATGGACGATGAGCTCCGATCGCGTTGCGCTGTCGGCGCACGTGACGCTCGAAAGCGGGGAGCTCTGGCCGCGAACCCTCGCGGCGGCGCAGCGGATGCTGACGCGCGACTTCGGCATCGATCACGTGACGCTGCAGCCCGCGTGGACGGCGATTCCGGCCGACCGTCGCGTCATTCCGGTGGCGCCGGCGACCGATTCGGCGCCGCGCCGCAATATGCACTAGGGCTGGCGCATCAGATCCATTTGACCTTGCGAAACCGCCAGAAGAGCAGCAAGTCGACGACCGCCATGATGCCGAGCGAGAAGAGGTAGCCGTACGTCCAGCTCAGCTCGGGCATGTGCGCGAAGTTCATCCCGTAGATCCCGGCGATCAGCGTCGGTACCGTGATCAGCGCGCCCCACGCGGCGAGACGCTTGGTCACTTCGCTTTCCGAAAGCGTGATCAGCGCGATGTTCACCGAGATCGCCGTCGCCTGCATTTCGCGGATGCTCTCGATCTCGCCGTGGATGCGCGACAGGTGATCGGAGACGTCGCGGAAGTATTCCTGCGTGGTGACGCACAGCTGCGGCACGCGGCCGCCGTAGAGCTTGCCGATCGATTCCATCAGCGGCGCGACGGCGTGCTTGAGCGTCATTAGCCGCCTCTTCAGCGAGTAGAGATCGGCGAGCCGGCCGCGCGTCGACGTGTGCTCGAACAGCCGGCTCTCCGCCGCTTCGAGTTGCGAGTCGAGCGCGTCGATCACCGGGAAATAACGGTCGACGACCGCGTCCATCAGCGCGTAAAGCACGAACCCGGAGCCATTGCGCAGCAGGTCGGGCTCGCGTTCGCAGCGCGCGCGCACGTCGGCAAAACCCCGCATGCTGCATGGGCGCACCGACAGCACGTAGTTGCGTCCGGCGAAGATCGCGACTTCGTGGACGGCGAAATCGGCTTCGATGCCCTCCGGCGGCGCCTCGAGGGCGTGCAACACGACGAACAGCGAGTCTTCGTATTCCTCGATCTTCGGTCGCTGGTGTCCTTTGCGCGCGTCCTCGACGGCCAGCGGATGCAGGCCGAACTCCTCCGCCATCTGATCGAGCTCTTCCGGCGTCGGATCGCACAGCGCCACCCAGACGAAACACTCCGGGCGGCTCACGTAGTCGCTGATGTCGGCGATCGGAATGTCGGCGAGCTTCTTGCCGCTTTGGTAGGCGGCGCAGGCGATCAGCATGTCGGGCGGGCCGGAAGTTGGGCGCCCCGATGATAACGACGGGAGTCGATGGCCGCCACGCCGCAGCCGGAGCGCGACACAACTGACCTCAAGTCAGTTAGCATGCAGGGTGACCGCCGCAGCCACTCCGCCCAACGCGACCGCGGCACCCGCCGGGATCGGGCCGGCGCCGCGCCGCGAGCTGACGCTGCTCTTGACGCTCGCCGCCGTGCAGTTCACGCACATCGTCGATTTCATGATCATGATGCCGCTCGGTCCGCAGTTCATGCGGCTCTTCGGCATCGGGCCTCAGGCTTTCGGGGCGCTGGTCTCCGCGTACACCTTTGCCGCGGCGGCCAGCGGCTTCGTCGCGGCGTTCTGGGTCGACCGGTTCGATCGAAAGCGCGGGCTGCTCACGCTCTACGTCGGGTTCATCGGTGCGACCGCGCTGTGCGGGTTCGCGCCGAATTACCCGCTGCTGTTGCTCGCGCGCATCGTCGCCGGCGCCTTCGGGGGCGTCATCGGCGCGCTCGTGCTGGCGATCGTCGCCGACGTCGTGCCGTATGCCAGGCGCGCGCGCGCCACCGCAATCGTGTCGGCGGCATTCTCGATGGCCGCCGTGGCGGGCGTGCCGCTCGCGCTGTGGCTCGCGGTCCATCTGTCGTGGCGCGCGCCGTTTCTCGTGCTCGCGGGCGCGAGCATCGGCGTCGCGATCGTCTCGCTGCGAGTGCTGCCTTCGCTGCGCGCGCACCTTGCGCACCATCAGGGTCATGCGCCCTTCGAGCGGCTGCGGCTGATCTTCGGCGTGCGCAATCACCTGCGAGCGTTCGGGTTGATGGTGACGTTGATGTTCGGCGGCTTCACCGTGATCCCGTTCATCGCGCCGTACAACGTCGCGAACGTCGGCATCACCGAGGCGGATCTCGCGATCATCTACTTCTTCGGCGGCGTCGCGACGCTCGTCAGCTCGCAAGTGTTCGGCCGGCTCGCCGATCGCTACGGCAAGAAGCGGATGTTCACGATCCTCGGATTTGCGTCGATCGTGCCGATCCTGATCACGACTCACCTGCCGCCGCTGCCGCTCGTCGCAGTGCTGCCGTTCTCGACGCTCTTCTTCATCCTGGTCACCGGCCGGTTCGGACCCGCGATGGCGTTGGTGACCGGCAGCGTCGATCCGCGCGTGCGCGGCAGCTTCATGAGCTTCAACTCGTCGATCCAGCAACTCGGCGCGGGCGCGGCGGCAATGACCGCGGGCATGATCATCGGGCGTGCGGCCGACGGCACGCTCACCCACTATGGCGCCGTCGGCTGGCTCGCGGTGAGCGCAACGCTCGTGGCGATCATGACCGCGCGCAGTATCCGCGTCGTCGATCTGGGCGCTGCGGGCGCGAGCAGGTAACATGGCGCGCGCCCTTCGCGGGAATCGCGAAATCATCGGCCCGGTGCCTCGACCCCTGTCCACGCCATGATCATCGAGTCGCTGCTCGACACCGACCTCTACAAGTTCACGATGATGCAGGTCGTGCTGCACCACTTTCCGGGTGCGCAGGCCGAATACCGCTTCAAGTGCCGCAATCCGAACATCGACCTGACGCCCTACGTCGACGAGATCCGCGACGAGGTGCGCGGGTTGTGCGAGCTGCGCTTCCGGCCCGACGAGCTCGCCTACCTGCGTCGCTGGCGTTTTTTCAAGAGCGACTACGTTGATCTGCTCGGCTTGTTTCAGCTCGACGAGCGCTTCATCCGCATCGAGCAGCTGGCGGGGTCCGACAACGAGATCGACATCACGATCAAGGGGCCGTGGCTGCACACGATCCTGTTCGAGGTTCCGGTGCTCGCGATCGTGAGCGAGGTCTACTTCCGCCGTAACGTGCCGTCAGTCGACTTGAGCGAGGGCCGGCGCCGGCTCGCGCGGAAGATCCAGCAGATCACCGCCGTCCCGGACCCCGAGTTCCGGATCGCCGACTACGGCACGCGGCGGCGCTTTTCGCGCACCTGGCAGGACGAGGTGATCCGTTCGCTCCGGGACGGCATCGGGCCGAAGTTCGTCGGCACGAGCAACGTGCACTTCGCGATGCGCCATGGCCTGACGCCGCTCGGCACGATGGCGCACGAGTATCTGCAGGCGTGCCAGGCGGTGGGGCCGCGGTTGCGCGACTCGCAGACCTTCGCCTTCAACACGTGGGCGCGCGAATATCGCGGCGATCTCGGTATCGCGCTCTCCGACGTCTGCGGCATGGACGCCTTCCTGCGCGACTTCGACCTGTTCTTCTGCAAGCTGTTCGATGGCGTGCGCCACGACTCGGGGGACCCCTTCGAGTGGGGCGAGAAGCTGATCGCGCACTACCAGAAGATGCGCATCGAGCCGCGCAGCAAGACGATGGTGTTCTCCGACAGCCTGAGCGTGCCGCTCGCGATCCGGTTGTTCGAGTACTTCCGTGGCCGTATGCAGACCGCCTTCGGCATCGGCACCAACCTCACGAACGACGTCGGTCACGAGCCGCTGTCGATCGTCATCAAGATGACGCGCTGCAACGGCCAGCCCGTGGCGAAGATCAGCGACGAGCCGTCCAAGGCGATGGACTACGACCCGTCCTACGTGGCGTATCTACGCGAGGTATTCCAGGTGCCGGCGGCCTAGGAGCTCGGAAGCGTCCTGCATCAGGCTGCCGAGCATCACTTCGGCTGTTGTACCGGGGCCTGCTGGCTACCTCGCGAGCGCGATTTCTTCGGGGGAGGCGTCACATTGGGCGACACCTTCGGCGCGGCCGCCGCAGCGGCCGCCGCCTCTTCGAAGACCGGCTTCAACTCGGCGGCACCCTTCTGGAGATTGGCGAGCCGCTCAGGCGTGACGGGGTGCAGCGCGGCCAGGGCCGGGGCGTTCCTGGCGCCGGATCGCCCGATCTTCTCCCATGCCCGGAACACGGCCGCGGGATCGACGTTCGAGCGGGCGAGCATTTCCATCGCGAGCCGGTCGGCCGCGGCTTCGGAGGCCGCATCGTAGTGCGGTGCGAGCATCAGCTTGGCGAGCGGTTCGGCCATTTCCGCGGCGACGAGGTTCGGATCCGGCGGATTCGGCGCGGTTGCCTTCGGGTAGGCCGCCACGAGGGCGCGGATATCGTCGCCGGCGAGCTGGTGGGCAATCAGGTGGGCAAGAACGGCGGCGAGCTCGGCGTCGCTGGTCGACAGCAACTGGAGGAGCCCCGTCGACACGACTATTTCGCCCGTCGGCAAGCACCACGCGACTGGCTCCGGCCGGGTTTCGACCGCGATCCCCCAGAGCCAGCTCCGCGCCTCCGGGTTCATCGCAACCGTCATCGGCAGCAGTCGCTCGCCGACGCGGCGCGCGCGACCCAGCGCCCCGCGGTCGAGATTCCAGTTCGTCCCCGCCCGTTCCCGCTCGCGCTTGTAGACGATCTGCGACGCTGTCCGGATCAGCGTTGGGTCGACCACCGGTTGGCTCGCCGGCGCGCCGGAAGACGCGGGTGCCTGCCCGGATGAGGGCAACGCTCCCGCCGCCAGCGCGAGCGCCGTGACGAGCGCAGCGAGGATCGGGCGCAAACCCGCCCGCCTGCGATCGGGGGAGGGGTTGTCGCTCGCGGAAAGGCTCACGGGCGGAAGGAAACCGGGCATCGAGGGATAGGGCTTGGAGAAAGCGCGAGGCTAACCGCGTTCGGAGGGCGCGTCCAGCGGCAAACCGCGCGGAATGCTGTTGGCGCCCCGTGCAAAGGTGTAGAGTCGCCTTATGGCCAGTCCTATGACAACGTCACAAGCCGGCACGCCGCCGCCGGCCGCGGCGGCGCGCCGCCCCGACCAGCCGTTGCGCCTCGACGACATCCTGAAGCTGATGGTTGCCGATGGCCAGGTTGCGCCGGCCGACGCGGAAAAGCTCGCGCGCTCGCGCAGCCATCGGGTCGAGCACCCGCTCGAGATGATCGCCGAGCAGAAATGGAAGTCGCAGCTCCCGCCGCACCGGTTGATCCATCTCGAGGGGCTGGTCGAATGGCTCGCCGGCAAGCTCGGGGTGCGCTACCTGCATATCGACCCGCTGAAGATCGATCTGACGGCGGTGACGCAGTCGATGTCGAACGCGTACGCCGAACGCTACCGGATCCTGCCGGTCGCGGTGACGCGCGACACGCTGACCGTGGCGACCAGCGAGCCATTCGTCCGCTCGTGGGCCGACGAGCTCGGGCAGATGCTGCGCACGCGCGTCGAGCTGGTGTTCGCGAATCCACAAGACATCCGCCGTTACCTGGGCGAGTTCTACAACCTCGCCCGGTCGATGAAAAAGGCGCAGGAGAGCTCGCCCGGCGAATTTTCGGTCGCCCGCAATTTCGAGCAGCTGGTCGCGCTGGGCGGACAGCTCGACGCCAACGACAGCCACGTCATTCACATCGTCGATTGGCTGTGGCAATACGCGTTCGAGCAGCGCGCTTCCGACATCCACGTCGAGCCGCGCCGCGAAGTCGGCATCGTCCGCTTCCGGATCGACGGCGTGCTGCACCAGGTCTACGCGATTCCGTCGCCGGTGCTGATCGCGATGACGTCGCGGATAAAGCTGCTCGCCCGGATGGAGATCGTCGAGAAGCGGCGTCCGCAGGATGGACGGATCAAGACCGTGACGCCCGACGGCGATGAGGTAGAGCTGCGGATCTCGACCATGCCCACGGCGTTCGGCGAGAAGCTCGTGATGCGCATCTTCAGCCGCGAGGTGCTCGTCCGCGATTTCAGCGAGCTCGGCTTCTCGGGCGACGACTGGGAGCGCTGGGACAAGATGACGACCGAGGCCCACGGCATCATCCTGGTCACCGGGCCCACCGGGTCGGGCAAGACGACGACGCTGTACTCGACGCTGAAGCAGCTCGCGACACCCGAGGTCAACGTCTGCACGATCGAGGACCCGATCGAGATGATCGAGCCGTTGTTCAACCAGATGCAGGTGCAGCCGGTGATCGGCGTGGACTTCGCGCACGGCGTGCGCACGCTGATGCGGCAGGACCCGGACATCGTCATGGTCGGCGAGATTCGCGATCGCGAGACCGCCGACATGGCGGTGCAGGCGGCGCTCACTGGACACCTCGTGCTGTCGACGCTACACACCAACGACGCGCCCACCGCGGTGACCCGCCTCATCGACCTGGGGGTGCCGCACTACCTGATCAACTCGACGCTGCTCGGCGTGATGGCGCAGCGCCTCGTCCGCACGCTCTGCCCGCATTGCCGCGAGCCGGTGGAGCCGCCCGACGACGACACGTGGCGTGCGATCACCGCGCCGTGGCGCGCCGACAAGCCGAGCACGGCGATGGGCCCGGTCGGGTGCCTCGAATGCCGGATGACCGGCTACCTGGGTCGCGTCGGCCTGTACGAGATCATGTTGATGACGCCGAACCTGCGCAAGTTGATCAGCTCGAATTTCGACGACGTTCGGGTGCGCGAGCAAGCGTACAAGGACGGCATGAAGCCCCTGCGGGTATCGGGTGCGATGAAGGTCGCCGCCGGCATCACCACCGCCGACGAAGTCGTCAAGGTGGCACCGCTCGCCTAAAGGACCCTCCGGCGGAGGCAATGGACGCGACACCCGCCAGTGCCGATCGCGGTCGCCTGGTGCTCGCGTGGGCGTTCGCGCGGCTCGACGCGCCGGCGTTCGTGCTCGCCAGCGCGGCGGTCTTCGCCGCCGCCCTGTTCGCGCTGACGATCGCAATCGTGGCCAAAGGGGCGCCGCCAGGCGAACCCGTCGGCCCGAACCTTGCGCAACTCGCGTTCTACTTTCCCGGCTACTCGGTGAGCCTCGCCGGGGCGCTGATCGGCGCGGCGTACGCGGCGGTTGCCGGTGCTCTTTGGGGTTACGTGCTCGCGAAGCTCTGGAATGCCGCGCACGCGCTGGTGCTCGCGTTCGTGCGCACCCGCGCGAATCTCCGCGCGTACTCGATCGACTGAGCGCGAGCGAAGGACTCCGATGGCTGCCGCGCTGCCGATCGATCGTGCCCCCGGCGCCGGTCCCGACCCGCTGCTGATCCGGGCGACGCTGCGGATGAACGCGATCATCTTCGGCGTGATCCTCGGCCTGATGTCGGGCGCGCTGCTGCTTGCGCTCGGTATCGCGGCGGGCGTTCCGGCGCTCGCGCCGACGCGCCTGCCGGTGATCCTGATGGGCGTGTTCCTGCCGGGTTACGCGCCCGGCTTTCCCGGCGCGCTGGCGGGGGCGTTCTGGGGCGGCATTGCGGGGGGCCTGATCGGCGCGAGCGTCTACTGGATCAATGCCCGCGCCGCGCTCGCGACACTCGACCAGCAAGTCGAGCTCGAGCAGCGCGCCGAGGAATTTCCAGTCGCCGCGTTGCGCTTCAACGGCCCCGCGCTTGGTGCTGCGGTAGGGACGATCGGCGCACTCGGGCTGATCGGCGCCACGGCATGGCTGGTGCTGCGCGGCACCGCGGCGCAAAGCGTGCACGCGCGGTTGCTCGCGCAGGTGCTCCCGGGATACGAGGTCAGCCTGGTCGGAAGCGTGATCGGCGCCTGCAGCCTGTTCGTGATGCTGTTCGTCGCGTGCGTCGCCTTCGCTGCGCTGTACAACCGACTCGTGCGCAGCGGATCACGCCGGCGCTGAGCGCGCGGCTTCATCGTAAGGCGAAGCGCTCCTGCTTGGCGAGAACTGGAGCAGCATCAGCACGTAGAAGACGAGCGCCGGCGTCATGTGCAGCGGCAGGCGATTGACGAGCGATTCGTCCGCCACGCCGCCGGCCGCGCTGCTGTAGTAGAAGACGACGGCGACGAAGGCGAGGGCGCCGAGCATCGTCACGGTCATCGGCGCCACGTCGCGCGCGAAGAGCGTGCGATACGAAAGCGCGATCGCCGCGATCGCCGCGTACCAGAGCAAGTGCCAGTTGTCCATCACGAACAGGTGCTCGGCGAGCGGCTGCGATACGTTCGTGAATTGCGTTCGCAGCGCATAGCCGAAGACGCTCACGTGGTCCGGCCCGAACAACAGGTAGCCGAATGCGCTCGCGGCGAGCAGAACGACGAGACCGAGGCCGACTCGCCGGTGCAGGGCCACGACGAGCCCGGGCAACAGCGTCAACGCCCAGAACGTTCCCTCGAGCTTCAGCGCCGGGCACGCCGCGGCGAACAGCACGGCTAGCGCCAGGTCCGAGTGCTGTCGCGTGCGCGTCCATTGCCATAGCGACATGGCGGCGAGGCCGTAGGCGCTCGCGACAAAGAGATCGGCCACGCCGGCGAGCGCGACGTGGATGTCGAGAAACGGCAACGACAGCAGCGCATAGGTGAACACCATCGCCTTGGGAATGCCGATGCCGGCGCGACGCGCCTGTGCGTAGAAGGCGGCGCCAAGCGTCAGCGCGACGACCGGCCACGCAACGTTCATCAGCGATTCGTCGAAGCGGCCGAGCCACAGGCTCGCGTAGACCTGGACCAGCGGCACGGTGCCGGGGTAGGCCGAGTGCATGTCGATGAAGGCGCGCGGATCG
>Ga0068860_100003127_pt1 | contig 17100 bp, 13 predicted proteins | sample KBSSwiS32_FD_66597 | JGI IMG/M metagenome (GOLD analysis project Ga0068860, IMG submission 66597) | Switchgrass rhizosphere microbial communities from Kellogg Biological Station, Michigan, USA - KBS Switchgrass S3-2 | ecosystem: Host-associated > Plants > Roots > Rhizosphere > Soil ... | reverse complement strand
CAGTCTTGAGGATGATAACTTCGGAGAAGATCTTCCTGCGGTATCCGGGCCAGTGGGTGAGCGACGCCTTCCGGGTGACCGGCACGCAGGAGGAGATCTACTACAACGTGCATCGGTGGTACGGGGTGGGGGTTGGCCGGTATTTTCAGCCTGACCCTCTTGGCCTGCGAGCTGGCATCAATCTATTCACGTATACTCAGGATCGCCCAATGCGACTTGTGGACCCAGATGGAATGCAGATGAGCCCGATGGCTACTCCGGGACTTGAGATTCCAGGAATCGTAGGGCAATGTGCCTTCAACACTGCAGAACAGTTTCGAGCCCTTGGTCGGACAAACGGCTGGCGCTGGGCTCACTGCATGGCGAGCTGCGAGATCACCAAGAACTGTGGAGGAAAGCCGGTTGCCGAGGCATTGGGTTTCGGGAAGGAAATATTGGACCTGGCCCGCTGCGTAAGAGATACATTGCGTTTCGGCATTGCGATCGGCGACTACTGTCAAAGCGCTTTCCAGAAGACTGACTTCGATGACAATAGGTTTGGCAGAGACTGCCAACTCCGCCAGTCATGTCAGGACAGGTGCAAGGGGCTTCAATTCGCACCTGACAACCCCGAGGACTTTGGTCCGCTATTTGGGCTTCCTGGACCTAGTGTAATACGCTGGTAACTTCCCAAGGCACGAATATAGGAAGCCGGACATCACCATGTGCCCTAGAAAATTCTGCCTGGCAATTGCTGTTTGTCTCAGCGCCTGCGGCGTATCGAAGGAAGTTGTGATCGCCACATTGCCACCCTTCGCGAATTGCCGGATCAATACTTATGGGTGGTCTCGAGCGACCGGACTTGCGCAGGAAATCTGGATTGAGCTCCTGCCCGGATCTAACCTCGGACAGGCGATAGATCTCTCACAGTTTGCAGGCCTACAGCCTGGCATGACCGACAAGGATTCCCGAGCAAGATTAGGTTCCCCTACCAGTACTCAAGTCGATCGTTGGGGGGAGACTTGGCTACTCTACGACCGACGAACAGTGAAACTGAAGATTGGATGCAGTTATGATGGATTCGGGCCGGAACCTGAAGGTTGCTTGTGGCGGCTTTTCGCGCTAGTTGATAGAGACCACGAAGCGCAGGTTCTCAACCGAGAACTCAGGCGCTTAATGGAAGCGGGAAGGTCCGTGCATGAGACCATACAGTCCCAAACAACCCATGTTCACACCAGTGACAAAAGAGCATTTGTTTCTCTATCTCGAGCACCAAATGGCCAGCTCTCAATACTTTGGCACGACGACAGCAAGCGGTCATGGCGTTCGGGAAGGCCCCGCGCAAGGAATGTTCGTTAGAACGACACCCTCAGCGCCGCCGCGACAACCTACACCTACGACGCTCAAGACCACCTCGCCTCGGTCGTCGACGCGGAAGGGAACCTGAGCCGATTTATTTCAAACCTGAGAACAGTAGCGCGCTTAGTGTTCTAAGCCCAGGTCAAAGCGCCAATGGGGATGGTTCTACAACCAGTCCAAAGAGTTGCTCGGCATTCTGGGGCCGCAGCAGTGTCCAGGGCCAGCCAGCGCCTGAGGCATACAAAATCAATGACTTGACAGACGTAATCATTTCTGGCGGCTGCAATGGCGGCTGCCTGGACTTCAGCAGCTCAGGACCGATCTCTTGGGCGGCCAATATTCTAGACCCTCGTACCGGCTGGCAAGATTCAGATTTCTTTAGCAAGCATGCGGATTGGCCGAAGCCCCCCAAACCGCCTAAATCCTGTTGCCCTCCCACGAATGGGAAGTGAAGGAGTCCTTTGATGCCTGCCATCCTCGCGGTCTACTTGGTCCTCGTGATCGCAGGATCCTGCCTATCCGGCTTCATCCTTGCTCGAAAGCGTTACGGGCTGTCAATTCTTGTGCTCCTCTTGCTTCTACCCGCCTCTCTCTTTGGTTGGTACCAAGCGACACGCCTAGACGTAGTGGCTGCGTGGCTCTACCCGTCTGACACGGTTTACGCTCCGCGATTCAGCCCGAGTCAATTCCGAAATGTCGCCGATGGAATGCGCCGACGAGAATTGCTTGGGCTGCTCGGACAACCCTTTGAGAGGCGCGTCATCGCCGAACGTCAGGAGTATTGGTACTACAGCCGCCACGGGGCACGATCTCAGAACTACTGGAATTTCATCGTGATAGTCGACCCGGCATCAGGGCAGGTCGTCGGACGGTTCAGGGAGTTCTATACAGACTGAGAAGGCCGACCGTTGTGGGCCACTTGGGGATTGCACCTGATTGGCATCGCCTAGGAGAAGCACCCGCTTTCCTACGCGGATGCCTTCGCTGTCGCCACCGGCCGGTGGAGAATGCGCCCGTCATCACGAGTGATCCCGAGATCCTGGCCCTACCGACCACGGTAGTCCGCGTCCGCAGGCTCGACCGGGACGTCTAACGGCGTCATCTCAATCGCACCACGCCGGCTTCGGCCAACGCCCGTAGAAATTCGACCACGTCCGCGAGCGGCACCGGGCCGTAGATCGCGGAGAGGCCATCGCGGATCTCCTGTGCGTTCCGCCGGCCGTCGACCAGGTTCAGGGCCTCGTAGCGGTCGCCGTCGGCCAAGCGCAAGGCTTCCGCGCGCCCGGCGGGCAGGTGGGCGGCGAGGTAGTCGTAACCGAAGACCGACATCGGGCCTTTGATCGCGGGATCGCGCCGGAAGATCAGGGCGCCGTCACCTTTTGGAACATTTGCGGCTAGGGGCGCCGGTCCGAAGATCTGCGCGCGTGCCGCGAGGAAGCGCTCGGCCTCTTGCCGGCTCGCTGGTTCGACCGCGCCGAAACGCGCGAGGGAGGCGAAGACCTCGCGCTCGCTCCAAAGATCGAAACGGGTGAGGACGTTGGCCTCGTCTCCGGCAAGCTCGACGCGGCGCGCGAGGGTTTCCGCGGCCCGCCTCAAGCTCGCGGCTTCGATCAGCGAGGTGAGCACGCCGGCATCCCGCGTGCCGGCGTTGGCCAGGAACCAGCCGCTCGCGGCGGCGATGAACCCGGCGCGGCGAAGCTTGGTCGGATCGATGTTGGCCGGCGTGTCGAAATTGGTATGGATGTAGCGGTCGGGCCAATCGTTCAGGTAGATCGCGGGGATGCCGAACGACCCTTCGCCGTAGATCTCGTGGTCGCTGCCGAGAGTGAGGTCCGCGAAATCCGCCTGCAAGGCTTCTTTACCCCCCTCCAGCGCCACGAGCGGAACGTCGGCCGGCTCGCCGCTCGCGAACGCCGCCGACTGGCGGTTGACGAAGGCTCCAAACGCGGCGGCCACATCGTGGACGAACGATGGCAGGCTCGCCGGGCCGCGGGTGACGTGGAAGATCGCTTTCGTCTCCGGTCCTCCCCCCACCATGTCGAGATGGATCGCCGCCTTGATCCGCGCCGCGAGCTCCGGGCGCAAGACGAGGAGAGAGAGCGTTCCTTCGACCTCCGGCGGAAACACGAAGCGGATGGTGCGCGCCGGGTGGGGGAGCTTGCCGTCGCGGATCAGCTTCGAAAACGTCCGGGCGATCTCCAGAATCGTCGCGCAGCCGCTCGCGTTGTCGTTCGCCCCCGGATGCGGATGGTCGAGATGACAGCTGAAGACGATCTCCTCAGGCGCCCGCGCGGAGTCAGCGCCGGGGATCGTCGCGGTCACCACGTCGTAATGGCCGTCGTGCTGGCCGGCGCGCACGGTGGCATGCAGGCGGATCGTCTCGCCGGCCCGCAGCCGCTCCTGAAAGCCGCGCGCCGTTTTGAGCGACACCATGAACGCGAAGGTCGGCGTCGCGTTGAAGCTCCCGGCGTGCCCCCAGCGCACCAGGTTTTCGTCTTCGCCCCACCAGGCGGTGCGCTGGTTCTGGGCGTAGCTGACGATCCCGGCGGCGCCGAAGCGGCCGACGGCGAGAGGCACCACCGGCTCCGGCTGACCGGAGACCAGGACGATCTTCCCGCGCACGTCGCGGCCGGAGTAGTCCTCGGGCTTACTTCCCGCGCCGACATCGACCAGCTCGGCCGTAACGTCCGCGCTCTCGCTGTCCTGGGCGAGCGAAAGCGGCAGGGTGTCCCAGCTCGCCAGGCGATGAAGGGTAGCCCACGCGTCGCCCGTTTTCTTGAGTTCCCACAGTTCGGCAAACTCGGCGTCCCAAGGCCGTCGCGAGCGCTGCGTGCCGTAGAACGTCTTGCCGTCGGCGGGGATCTCGACGATCTCCACACCGGTGAGCCCATCGGCACGAAGCTCCCCGGCGACGAATTCCGCCGCCGCCCGAAAGCCGCGCGAGCCGCGCATCCGGTGCTGCCGAGAGAGGAAATCGAGATCGCGCTTGGCCGCCTCGCCGGAGATCTCCTCGGCGAGCGCCGCCACGGTCGCCCGCGGCAGCAAAGGCGCCTCGTCGCCGGACTTCGCGGCGGCCGGCGTGGCAAGGCCGAAAAGGGCTGCGAACCCGATCGTTGAGAGAAGCAAAACAACACGTCGCGGCTTGGACATTGAAGATATCCTCACGAAAACGAACGTCGGCTCAGTGCTTGTCGAGCGCCGATCTTAGCCCGGCCGACAGCGGCGGCGCTTTGTCGGCGAGCCGATGGCCAACTGCAAAGGACCGCTGCCTGGGATAGTTTCCCTCCCATGGACTCTTTGAGCGCCACTTTCACCTTTCATCCGATCGGCACCATCCATTCGCCGTATGAAGCGACGGGCGAAATTCCCAAGGGGCTGGGGGCGGACCACCGCGCGGAAGGGACGATCGAAATCCTTCCGGAGTTCGAGGCCGGGCTTTTGGACATCGAGGGGTTCTCGCACCTTTACGTGCTTTGGGTTTTCGACCGCGCGGAGGTTCGTCCGCAGGATTGGGTGGGTACGCCGCCGGCCGATGATCGGCCGCACGGCGTCTTCGCGACCCGCTCGCCGCGCCGGCCGAATCCGCTGGCGCTCACGGTGGTCGAGCTGCTGCGGCGCGAAGGGCGGACGCTCTTCGTCCGCGGCCTGGATATGCTGGACGGCACGCCGGTGCTTGATCTCAAGCCCTATCTTTCGAGCGTCCCGACGGAAAACCTCCGCCGCGGTTGGCTTGCGGAGGCTGAAGCGCGCAAGAAGCTCTGAAGCGCGGCCTCCTCTAGAGCAGCGCGCTACTTCAGAGTCAACAGAATCTCCGGGAAGTAACTCGAAAGGTCGGTTGCGGACGATCCTTCGCGCACCAGGATGCGGATCGTCTGGCCGGGTTTCACCTTGAGGTCGGCGTAGTCGAGCGCGCCGCGGACCACGAGGTCGGGGCCGATCGGAGTCTTCGCCGAGGCTTTCCGGCCGGGGAAGCCGAGGGCGTCGACGACGTCCTCCCTGTCGTACGCGCCTTTGCCGGTGAAGCGGCTGAGGTCGAACGCCGCGTAGTGCACGGTCGCCTTCGCTTTGGCGTCGCTCGACCCGCCGATGCAGGCGGAGCTCTTGTCGCTGAAGTCGATGCAGGAGTCGAGTTGGGCCCTATATTCGAAGCCGCCGATCTTGGGGAAGATCATCTCGGCGCCGGTCTTCGCGTTACTGTCGGTGTCGAAGAGAAGCTCGAGCACCTCGGAGGCGAACAGCCCCGGCGCGTCGTGCAGCGTCGCGCTCACCGTGAGGGTCTTGCCGTCGCTCGCGAGAGCGAGCTTGACCACGTCGAAGCCGGGGTAGTCCTTGTCGCCGGAGGAGTGGATGGGCTCGACGTCCCCGACGGGATCGGTGAACTCGATCGAGCCCGTCGCCTTTTTGACCGGAAGCGGAGCGTCGTCGGACCGCACCGGGGAGGTTGCGAAGAGGAGCAAGGCCGGAGCGGCAAAGAGGGCGGCGTGCCGAAACGCGGAAAGCGGAGGGCGCATCGTGGGTCTCTCCTTAGGGGGTCAGGACTAGTTGCACGTTCCGCCCGATGGTAGCGGTGCTTGGCTATGAGCGAATCGATCACGATTCCCCGACCGGCGTCAACCGATCGATATCGCGGCTATAGCGCGCAAGAAAACTCGAGGTGCCGTCCGCCTCAAGGCAGCGCCATCCGATACACGCCGTCCTCGGTCCCGGTGTAGATCACCTTCGGGTTCGCGGGGTCGAATTGCAGCACCCAGCCGCCGCCCGGGTTCACGGTTTCCCAAGTCGCGCCGCGGTCGGGGGTCCGTTGCAGGCCGCGGCCGTTGGCGTAGAGGGCGCCGGGCGTCGTCGGATCGGCGATCAGATCGAGGGGAGCCTGGGGCGCGGTGCCCACGACTCGCCAGTTGCGTCCGGCGTCGACGCTTTCCAAGAGTTTCGTGCCGCGTACGCCGTAGAGCCTGCCGGTGCCGCGTTCGAGGGCGAAGGCGCGCAGGTTGGTGGCGATCTTCTTCCAGGTCGTGCCGCCGTCTTCGCTGCGCCAGAGGAACGACGGCCAGTCGTTGAGCGGTCCGTGCGGCAGGCCGTCAACCTTGGCTTGGAACGAGAGGGCATAGACCCTTTCCGGCCGCGCCGGATCGACGTCGAGCTTCGCGGTCCAGCGGAGCGGATCGGCGTCGGTCGTGTAACACGGCAACACGACCCGCCAACTTTCGCCATCATTCGTGCTGCGCACCACGCCGCAGCCGATTGCGAAAAGAGTGTCTCGATCGCTGCGGACCAGCCCCTCGCCGTAGAAGAGGCTGGACGAGGTCGTCCTCCAGGTCCGGCCGGCGTCTTCGCTCAGGTAGGCATAGAAGCCCGAGATCGCGATCATTCGGTTCGGATCGCGGTCGAGCGCGACGTCTCCAGGCCGGAAGGGTAGCGCGCGCCAGGACCAGCTCGCGCCGCCGTCGAAGCTGCGGTAGAAGCTCCAGCCGACGGTGAGCGCCTGGTGTTGGAGGCGCCCGGGGCGGAACGAGAGCCGCGCGACTTCGGCTTCGCTCGAAGGGGTGACGAGGACGGTTTCCCACGTCTTGCCGTCGGTCGAGCGGGTGAGCGCGGACTGGTGGTATCCGCTCTCCTTCAGGCCGTAGAACGTTCCGGTGTTCGGTTCGATCGCCAAGCGTTGCAGGTAGGAAGAGGGTGAGCCGAGAATCCTCCAGGTGTCGCCGGCGTCGCGGCTGACCAAGAGCTCCGGCGATTCGCCCGACCTCGACCGGTTCGCATAGAGCGTGCGCGGCTTGGTGGGATGGATCACAAACACGCCGACATCGCCATCAAGCAACCGCTTCCAGGTGGCGCCCCCGTCCCGGCTGCGCCAGAGAGACGGGTCGTCTCCGGTCCATTGGATATAGACCGCACCGGCGGCGGCGGCGAGCTCACCGATCCGGCCCGAGCCCGAGGCAGGAACAGTCCCGATCTCGGACCAACTGCTTCCGGCGTTTGTGCTTCTCGTGAGGTGGTCGATCCCGTCAAAGCCGTAGGAGAGATAGACCCATCCCGCCCTTAGCGGATCGGCGGCGAATTGGATGCCGCCTCCAGGCGACGCCTGGAAACGCACTTCGAAATTCCGTCCCCCGTCAGGGCTCACGAGCAGGCGCGGACCGGCGGAGACGTAGATCGCTCCCGAGGTAATCGCGAGGCTCTCCGGCTCGCTGTCGGCGAGCAAGCCGGCAAAACCGGGCGCCGAAACTTTGGCCCAATGAGTCCCGCCGTCGTCCGTGCGGTAAACCCCTTCGGGCGTGGCGGCGAAGAGGCGACCGGGAAGCGAGCGGTCGGCGTCGATCGCCGCGATCACGCTCGCGCCGAACGGACCGCCGGCCCAGGTCCAGCTCGCGCCGCGATTCTGGCTTCGATAGAGCGCGCCGTTCGGGATTCCGAGCCAGACCGCACCGGGAGAACCCGCCTGGACCGTCAACGAGCTCACGGTGTAACGCCAGGAGGCCCCCGGCCCGACCGGAACCCAATTTGCGGGGCTCGCGAGGCGGGCGAAGAACAGAAGAACGAACAGCCACGACACCGAAGATCCTCGGTGACGGGAGAGGCGATCGAAGCGGTTCATGGGGCACCTCCGGAAGGGCCGCGCCCGAGTCGAGAGGAAGGCCCCCTCGCTCGGGAGTCTAGGTTTAATTTCTCCTTGAAGTCACTTCGGCGCCCCGATCGTTGGGATGGGACGGTATTCACGAAAGGGTGGGCTCAAGTTCGGCCAGCTGTCCTCTGGCCTTCCGCCGCCCGGGCGCCTAGACTGTCGCGATCCTGGATTTCGCTTGCCCACCGCTTGGAGGCCCGCCTTTGGCGTACCGATCGCTGTTGCCGACGTCGATGCCTGAAATCTCCGAGCGCGGGCCGGGGTGGTGGCCGATCGGGGAGCTGTGGAAGCCCGCGGGCACCGTTCGGTCGCGGCGGATCGGCGTGCTCTGGCTCCTCTCCGTAGTCCTCTCGACGGCCTTCGGGGTGGCGAACGTGACGATGGGGTGGAACGGGATCGAGATCTCGATCTTCGGCGTGCCGGCCGGGGTCACGATCTATCCGCCGTTCGTGCTTTCGGTGCTGCTCGCGCTCTGGCTCGGTCCCACCTGGGCGGCGGTGCCGATCTATCTCGCGAACCTCGCGAGCGCTCTCGCCTCCGGTCTGTCGTGGCCGATGAGCGCGCTGTTCGCGATCGCCGGGGTGATCGAGACGCTGATGCTCTGGGGGGCGCTGGTCGCACTGCGGGTCGATCCCGCCCTGCGGCGCTGGCGCGACCTCGCCTGGTTCGTCGCCGCGGGGCTGGTGGCGGCGGTCACCGGCTCGCTCGCCGCGATCCTCTGGAATTCCAGCCACCACCTCGACCCGGCGATGAGCCAACGGATCTGGCGCGGCTGGGTGATTGGCGACTTGATCCAGTTGGTGGTCCTGGCGCTGCCCATCCTGCGGCTGGTGGGACCGACCGCGCAGGCCTGGATCGACCACCAGTTCGTCAATCCGCCGACCCGGGCACTCAACGCAAAGCATGGCGCGGGCCTCGCGGTCTCGGCGTTCGCCGTGCTCGGGCTGGTGGTCTTCCTGGGCGTTCACCAGGCGCTCGGCTCGATCGAGCTGGCGCTCGACGCCCGGACCGCGACGGGAGAGCTGCTGCTACCGAAGCTGCGCGAGATCGTCCTCGCGATGGGCCTGCTCTCGACCGCGCTGATTCTCGCCACGGGGATCTTTTCGACCGCGCTCGCGACCTTGGGCGAGCGCCAGCGGCGGGAGGCTTTGGTCGACGGCTTGACCGGCTGCAACAACCGGCGGTCGTTCTCCGCGGCATTCACCCGCGAATCCGAGCGCAGCCGCCGCCTCGGGCTCGGCCTCGGCCTGCTGTTCCTCGACCTCGATCGCTTCAAGGAGCTGAACGACCGCTACGGCCACGAGGCCGGCGACCTGGCTCTCGCCCGAGCCGCCCGGCGGATCGAGTCGGCGCTGCGCGAGACCGACCTGCTGTTCCGCTGGGGCGGCGAGGAGTTCGTGGTCCTTATGGCTCACACCCACAGCGAAGAGGTCGGCGAGGTTGCCGAGCGCGTGCGCCTGGCGCTCGAACGGGAGCCGCTCGCGGCGCTCCCCGGAGGAGCGGTCCTCGCCACCACCGCGAGCCTCGGCGCGGTCGCCACCTCCCGCTTTCCCTGCGATCCCGCCGAACTGGTCCGGCGGGCCGACGAAGCGTGCTACGAGGCGAAGCGGCGGGGACGGAACCGGACCATTGTGGCAGCGCTGGACTGACGCATCGGGTAGGCTCTCCGTCACCTTGAAAACCAGCCCGAGAGGGGGCGCTCTATGGCCTCGGATCCGATCGATCAGGTGCTTGTGGAGATGGACGGGATCGTCGACTGGACGATCGCCAACGAAAGCCGCGCGGGCTACTTCGCGGCGCTCTATCGGCGGGTGACGCAGACGGTGCGCGACCGGATCGGCACCGGATATTTCGACGACGACGCGCGGATGGAAGCGCTCGACGTCACCTTCGCGACCCGGTACCTGACGGCCTTCGGGCAGTGGCGGGCGGGCAATCCGTCGATGTCCGCATGCTGGGGCGTGGCGTTCGGCGCCGTGGCGAAACCTAAATTGATCATCTTGCAGAACCTCCTCGCCGGGATGAACGCCCACATTGCGTACGACTTAGGGATCGCGACCGCTCAGACCGCCGGCAACCTGGAAGGGCTGGAAAGCCTCCACGACGATTTCAACAAGATCAATGCGCTCCTTGCCTGCATGGTGCCGACGGTATTTTCGGAGTTGGGAGAGCTGTCGCCCTTGATCCATCTGGTCGAGGACATTGGCGGGCCCGACGAGGAAAAGCTGGTCGATCGGGTGATGAACGTGGCGCGCGATCTCGCCTGGCTCCTCGCCCACGAGCTGGTGATCCTCCGTGATCTGCCCGCCCTCCAGCAGAAGGTGCTCCGCCTCAAGGACCAAGCGGTCGCCCAGATTGGCAAGAGCGTCGTCCAGCCGGGCGGATCGCTCGAAAAGATCGTGCACGTGGTGTGGATTCCTGAGTCCAAAGACGTGGCGAAGAACATCGCGGTCCTCGCCGCGCCGCAGGCGCTGCCGGCGAACTGCGGCTGAGATCGATCGTCGCTCGATCGCCACCGTGCCCTGAAGCGAGACGGACTCTCTCGCGTCCCCCTTTCCCGCCCGCTGCGCACAACCGGTGCAGGGGGTTTCTCTTGTCTACGGAACAACGCTCGGCATCCTGGTTGACTCTCGGACTGTTCGTGCTCCAAACCGCGCTGCTCGGGTTGGTCGTGCTCCGATTGCGCGGTGTTGAACGCGAGCTCGCCGGGCTGCGTCGGAGCCTTGCCGTCGGCGCTTCACAGGCCCGGACGGCGCCGGTTGCGATCGAACCGGGCGACGGTCCCTCCAAGGGGCCTGCCGACGCGCCGGTCACGATCGTCGAGTTCTCCGATTTCACCTGCCATTCCTGCTCGCAGCTCCAGCCGGCGCTCAAGGAGGCGCTCGCCGCCCGTCCGGCCAAGGCACGGCTGGTCTTCCGCTACTTTCCGTTGGCTCCGGAGGGCAAGCCTTTCGATCTGGCGCGCGCCGCGGAGTGTGCCCGCTCGCAAGCCAAGTTTTGGCCCGTGCACGACCTGTTGTTTTCCGAGGCGACGGAGTTGACCAACCTCTCCGCCGCGGTCGAACGGCTCGCCACCCTGGGGCTCGACCGCGCCGCGCTCGAAACCTGCCTCGCCGATCGCGCGAGCGGCGAGCGGGTACGGCAAGAGGCGGAGGTGGGGCGCGGTTATGGTGTCGAGGCAACGCCGACCCTGTTCTTCAACGGCCGTCGCCTCGAAGGGGCGGTTTCCGCCGAAGAGCTAATGAGCGCGATTGATCAGGCGGTGCCCGCGTCCGCCGGGGCGAAACCGGCAAGTCCATGAACCGCGCGGAGGGGCTCTCTCTAGGCGTTCCGCGATCGGCCGCGAGGTCGATCGATTCGCAGGTCAACCGGTTCGAGAAAGGAAGCCCGATGTCCATTCCCTCATCGAAATCACACGTCGTTCTCTTGTCCGCCCTCGTCCTCTCCGCACTGTTCCTGATCGGCCTCGCGATCGCGCCCGAGCCGGCGTACGCCGCTTGCACCGATGGCGATCAGCGCTGGGTGACCACCGGCACCTGTTGCTACACCGGGTCCGGCGTTTTCCAAAAGCTCAAGCTGCAGTGGTGCGACCGTGGCGTCTGGACCAGCACGACCACCTACAAGTGTTCGGGCGGCTGCATTTCTTGACCCCACGTTTCCGGCCGGGGAGCGCGCGACGCGGCTCCCCGCCGGACTCTCAGCCCCTCCTCGTTTGATAACCCTCTCCGCCGCACCTCATCCAGTGATTCGAGGAGCAAGTATGAAACGTTCGTTACTTTGGCTTTCGTTCACCGCGCTGCTCATCACGATTCCCGCCTCGGCTCTCACCTACACCGGCGGCGCCAATCAGTTCGCGGGCGGCTTCAACCCATCGAATGCCCCGAACGGCGGCTTCGGCGGCGGCAGCTGCACGACGACCCATACGCCGATCGTCTTTCTGCACGGCAACGGCGACGAGGCGAAGAATTGGGACTATCCGTCATCGACCGGCGTGGCCTCGGTCTACGACGAATTCAAGGCCGCGGGCTACAACGATTGCGAGCTGTTCGGCCTCACCTGGCTGTCGAGCTCCGAGCGCGGCGCGCCGCAGCTGAATTACCACAGCCCGACCAAGGCGGCGATGGTGCGCGACTTCATCAACGCGGTGAAGAGCTACACAGGAAAGACCCAGGTGGACGTGATCGCCCACTCGATGGGCGCGACTGTGGCGATCCACGCCGTCGACTACGGCAGCCTGTGGGGGAGCGTGCGCAAATTCATCGCCATCTCGGGAGCGGTCCGCGGCCTCGCCTCCTGCTATTGGGCTGGCTACGCAAATCCAGCGATTACCACCTGCGGCAGCCAAAACGTGTTCGACTCGAACATCTTTGGTTTCTTCCCGCACGCCGCGCCGGGCTACAACCCGAAGATGGGCGACGGCGGCTACCGCGACAAGCCGTCGGGCAAGGCGACGCAGTTCTACTCCCTCCGCGCCGGGTACAACGATCAGATCGCCTGCTCAACCACCTCGTTCTACACCGGCTGCGGCGACACCGCGAAATTCGACGGGTACACCAACGTCAAGGCGCAGCTCAACGTCGGCAGCGGTTCGACGGCGGTGCAATACGATTACAACTTCACCGACTGGAGCATCTTCAACACCGGCGGTGGCGACTCCGACGGCGTCGGCCACTTCCGGGCGAAGAACAACACCGGCGTGATCCAACGCAACATGATCACCGGTACCTGCACGGGGACCGGGTGTTGCTCGGGGTATGGGTTTTCCTGTGTGAATTGATCGTTGGCGCTCGATGGGCACAACGAAGGCGGCGCCCCGTGGGGCGCCGCCTGGGGGAATGAGGGTGGGTGCGGAACGGCTCGTCAGTGCGGCCTGTTCTTGATGAGCTGGGCGGTCGCCGTGCGGGTGAGTGTCGGCGAGCCACCCGTGCCGGTGACCGTGAAGGTGAAGGTCCCCTTCGCGGTCGCCGAGGTTACGGAGAGCGTCAGCGTCGAGCTGGTGCCGGTGACCGGATTCGGGCTGAATGAGCCGGTGGTGCCCGTCGGCAGACCGCTCACCGACAGGTTGACCGCGGCGGAGAAGCCGTTGACGCGGGTGACCGTGACCGTATAGATCGCCGTCGAGTTGCCCCTCCCCACCGTCACCGACGGCGGGCTGATCGACAGCGAGAAGTCCGGCGTGCCGCCGGTCGGGGTGGCCGAGGCTTCGTTGGAATTGCCCGACTCGCAGGTGGGACTGTTGGCGGCGCGGACGACGTAGAAATAGGTCGTGCCGGCGGTGACCGCGCTGTCGGTGAACGTCGTGGTCGTGCTGGTGCCGATCGAGCTGTACGGTCCGCCCGTGACGAGCGAGCGCAGGACGTGATACTCGCTCGCGCCGGAGACCGGGTTCCAGGCGAGCGCGACGCTGCCCGAGCCGGCCGTGGCTGTGAGACCGGTGGGCGCGGCGGGCGGCGTGCAACCTCCTCCTCCGGTGGGCGTCGCCGTCAGGCACGTCGCCGGCACCGAGGCGCAGGCTTCGTTGCCGCTCGGCTGGGCGACGGCCTGGTAGGAATAGGTGGTGCCGTTGGCGACCGCGGTGTCGTTGAACGTTCCGCCCGCGAAGTCGTTGGCGACCTTGATGAAACCGGCGTTGCAGCCGATCTCGTTGCGGAAGATGTCGAACACGCCGGTGCCGGAGACGGCCACCGCGACCGAGTTGTCCCCCGGCGTGAGGGAGAGCGACGGAGCGGGTGGCGCCGTGCATCCGGCGAAGCAGGTGTTGGCGCCGGCGTCGGTGGTGCAGGCGATGCCGTGCCGGTTGAAGGCGGCGAACAGGTTGCAGGAGTGCGGCGTGCCGTTGGAAAGGTTGCCGTCGTCATCGTCGACGGCGCGCATGGTCTTCCACCATGAGCCGGTGTTGCAGCCGTTCGAGGTGAAGGTGCCGCCCGTGGTGCAGGCAAAGGAGCTGGTGGCGGTGTTGCGGGAGAGGTACCAGAGGCGGTCGAGAATCGTCCAGGCGGTGCCCGAGCCGGGATTCGGCAGATCGCGGTTCGCGAAGTCCCACACCGCTTCGGAGGGGACGTAGGACTCGCAATGGACCTCGCGGGCGCAGGGGCCGGAGCCGGCGCCGCAATGAACCTGGGTGAAGTTGGCGACAGTGGCGGGGGTGTTGGAGACGTGCTTGGCCCAGTCGATGTCGCGCACTCCGGTGCAGGCGGTGCAGGCGTCGCCGTAGCCGCTGCAATTCGTGGTGCGGAATCCCGGGCCGATGCACGAGTCGTGAAGCTGGATCGCGGCCGTCAGATCGCCGTACGACTCTCCCGTGCCGCCCTCGGGAGCGGTGCCCGTCCCGTCGTTTCGGTCGAGACCGTGGCCGTATTCATGGAGCGAGACAGCGGCGATCTCGCCGGTGTTGCCGCAGCCGCCGCCCGAGCGGAAGAAGTTGAGCGAGACGCCGTTCCAATAGGCGTTGCAGATCTGATTGAGGTTGACGTTGACCAGCAGCTGCTGGCCCAACCAGGCGTTGGCGGGCAGCCAGCCGCGGCCGACCTCCTTGATCCGGTTGACGTGGTAGAACTGGGTGCGCGATGAATGGGTGTTGCCGGCGCCGCCGCTGCCCGGCGTGGTGCAGTCGGTGCCGCCGGACGTGCCGAACAGGATCGCGCCGCTGGCGTCCGAAGTTTGGGAGATCGCGCCGCAGGTATCCGCGATACGCACGAACTGGCCGGCCAGCGTAGAGGTCACCGTGCCGCCGGGAAAGTTGTAGAGCCCGCCCGAATTGGCAAAGCCGCCGCTCGATACGTTGGCGAACGGCATGGCGCGCACCGCTTCGGGCCCGACGGTGGGAGAGAACGGGAAGACGCCGCCGTTGACCTGCGCGATGGCGTAATCGTTGACGTCGGCGAAGGACAGAAGCTCGCCGGTGGTGGCGTCGACGCGCGCCCGCCAGGTTCCCATCACGCCGTCGCGATGGAACGTCACCTGCCATACCTTCGCGAGGTCGCGTCCCTTGCCGAATTCGAAACCGTCGCCGAACTTCGAATCGGCGACGTTGGCCGGCAGAAGATGAAGGCTGCCGGCGTCGAGAAGCTTGTCGTCCGGCGCGAGGCCGCCGACGAAGCTCGCCACGACGGCCAGCGCCTGGTCTTGGCTCAAGACGGTGCGCGGGACCGCCCGGCCGGGGGCTGGCAGGTTCTCGGTGCCGAACTGCACGAGGTTGCCGTTGTTGATTCGAAAGACGACGCGCGCGCCTTCGATCGCCAGGCCCTCGCGCACGACGTCGAAGTCGACGAACCAGACGTGCGGCCCCGGCTGGCCGGAGCGGCCCGAATTGAGCACCAAAGAGGCCGGATCGACGCCCAGAAGGTCCGCCACTTGGGGCAGGAAGTTGCGCGCGAGGGTCTCCATGAAGGGTAAATCGACCTGGGACTTGCCGCGCAGGCTGTTGCCGCGCCCCGGAATCCAGGCGATGCCGCCGCCTTCCGCGATGGCGATCATGCCGGTGCGCTGGTCGACCCCGGCGCGCCACTCGACCGGGGTGGCGAGCCGAAACATCGCCCAACCGTTCTGCGTCGCGGTCGAGACCGCGGCCTGGAAGTCGTCCAGGCTCGCGATCGGCTCGGAGACCGCGAGCCGATCGCTCTGGAAAGCGAGAGAGGAAAGCACGTCGTTTCCCTGCTTGGCCACCTGAGCTCGGGTAGCGTCGGCACCGAGGAGTGTCACGACACCGGCGAGCAGGCACGAGAACATAACAACGCGAGCACATCTCCTCACGATCATTGCAGTGGCTCCTATTGAGTTCGGCGGGAAACTCCTTACGGCCCCCGGGACCGGACCGTCCGGACCGAGGCGGGTGGCACCTGACTGCTTTTTTTCACGGGGAGCCAATTTGGGCGGGAGCCGCTGAACGGACAGCTCCCTGATCTACCCGCCTGGCTCCAGGCCGGGTAGAAAACATTGAGCCCTCCATAGCTGACGGTGCATATGAGCGGCAGAAAAGGGACAACCGGCGTTTACGCAGATTCATGCTCCGAATCGGATCGCGGAGCGCACCGCGTAATGCCGCCTCGTTTTCGTCAGGCGGACTTTTTCCGCGCGCTCGAGGTCCGGCGTCGCGTCGTTCCCGCTTTTTTCTCACTCTTCGCCTTGCGCTTGACCGTCGTGCGGGTCTTGGGCGCTTTGCCGGGCGTCAGGCTCTGCTTGAGGAGAGCCATCAGATCCACGACTTCCGCCATCGGCTCTTCGGGCGCGGCTTCGACTTCTTCCTCCTCTTCCTTTCCGCCGCTCTTCGCTTTCTTTTTGATCAGCGCCAATAGATCGTCCCGATACTCGTCCTTGTAGTCCTTCGGATTCCAGGTCTCGTCCATCCCTTCGATCAATTTCTCCGCCAACTGGATCTCCTTGGCGTTCACCGGTCCGCGCTTGGGGAATTCATAGGTCGCCGGATCGCGAAGCTCGTGGGCGAAACGGAGAAGATTGACGATGATCGCTTCCTCCAAAGGATAGATGGCGGCCAGGTACTGGCGCGTGCGGACCACCAAGCGGGCGAGGCCGATGCGCTCCGATCGGAAAAGCGCCTCGCGGAGCAGCGCGTACGCCTTGGCGCCCGCCTTTTGCGGCACGATGAAGTAGGGTCGATCGAAATAGATCGGAGGAATGTCGCCCGCGCCGACGAAGCCGAAGATCTCGACCGTCTGCGTGGCTTTCGGATTGGCGCGCGCGAAGTCGCTGTCGTTCAACACGACAAACTTGCCCTTGCTCACTTCGTAGGCGCGGACGATGTTCTTTTCCTCGATCTTCTCGCCGGTCTTCTTGTTGATCTTTTTGTAGCCGACGCGGGAGTGGTTGCGCCGATCGAGCAGCGTGAGGTCGAGGGCGTCGGGACTCTCGGCCGGGTACAGGCCGACTGGAATGTTGACCAGGCCGAAGCTCAAGCTGCCGTTCCAGATCGAATGGGGCATGTCGGTTCTCCGCTGATTCCAGGCTCATCGATTCTTCGGTTTGGGCACAGAGGCTCCCTTCGAATCCTTTTCGGAGCGGGCCTTCCAGCAGATCGGACATCCTCCGGGACCCCGATACTTGTGTCCTCGGCTACAAGTCTTCCAACCGCCTCGATTGGCTTCGGCCATGTCCTTGGCCCTCCAGGTATCGACCGCCAGCGA
>Ga0068860_100003126_pt1 | contig 17102 bp, 38 predicted proteins | sample KBSSwiS32_FD_66597 | JGI IMG/M metagenome (GOLD analysis project Ga0068860, IMG submission 66597) | Switchgrass rhizosphere microbial communities from Kellogg Biological Station, Michigan, USA - KBS Switchgrass S3-2 | ecosystem: Host-associated > Plants > Roots > Rhizosphere > Soil ... | reverse complement strand
ATCAGCCATCACAGACCGCCATTAATCTGTTCCTGCTTATAGGAGGGAAGCTTGCTGATCTGGCTTGATCCCGGGAGCGCCGCAGCCTGAGATACGGTCGTTTGAGTATTCACTGTCTCGGTGATGGCAGATACCTGCGCGCCGGCCTATACAAGGCCCTACTGGACGCTCACAACGGATGCCTGGACGGCGTTCTGGGTCACGACCACATCTGCCACGGTCGGAGCATCGATGCCACCTAAGCGGCGATTAGCGATCTCTTGGAAGAACTTGTACCAAGGCTGCGCCATGCGGCCACTTGAGTCCAAAACCGGCACATTGGCGTTCGGAATCCAATTGACCGATCTCGGGGCCGCCTTACTGCCAGCCCAGGCCACCGTTCCGGCTGCCGAAGCCGCGCCTGCGACAGTTCCACAAAACGAACCCATTGACTTGATCGGCGAGCTGGCTGATCGAACGCCAGCTACCGTTATGCAAGTCGATGTTGCCATTAGTTAGGCAGGCCAATCGACCATGTATTGATCGTATGGGTGCCGCCGCCGGCATAGACTTCCTCGGTGATCGTAGAGACTACACAGGCCGTGCCGCCGGTACTTGTGATATCGATAGCGGCGCCACCAGCCGTGGCTGCAAGCTGGAAGGTGTCAGTAGTGACGTTTACCGCGAAATAGATCGTTCCTTCCGTAAGGCCCGAGGGGACGGTATCGCCATAAATGACGAGCTTCTAATTGGCCGAATAACCGTGGGCCGGACAGGTGAAAATGTCCGTGGCTGGAGCGGCAATGAACTCCTTTGGATTGCCAGCATTAGGCGAGTAGCCCACATAGGTGCCGCCGTTCCACAGGCTGAGCCAGCGCACTGTTGCGCCAGTTGGGATGGAAAGATTGACCGGGGCGGAGAGAGATCGAACTCCAGCCGATGAGGCGGCGAAGTTTGCAGCAACGCGGACATAAGATCCGCCCGTCAGTTCGTTAGACCCAGTGCCGCCAGGGAAGCCATTATGAGCCCCCATGACCGTAATGGTCACGGCGTTCAACATAATATCCTTCGTCGCTGTTACCAAGCTCATTTGATGGCCTTGCTGGCTGTTAGGTTAACGCCATAGATGGCGATCTTGACGGGCTCGGTCGTGCGAAGTCGGTAGACACGACGCCGGGACAGCCCAAGACGGCGGACGATGCCTCGCTGACGGAAATCACCGATCTTCCCCATGTGAATGTCGCGCTCATTGCTATAGGTCCGGCAGCCGTCATCGGACCAAGCTAGACGCCATTTGGGGTTATAGCCCGGGTCTGGGAATGAAAGTCCATCCAGCCCCACACCCATTTCACCGATTAGCTCAAGCTCGCTATGCCGAATCCACTTATTCTCGCTCTCGATGACGGCCCAGGCTCGTTCTCGCTCGATCAGGTTCCCATTATCGGTATAGGTATCGAGGTCCAGAACGTAGAGATTGCCGTTCGCGTAGTCTCCGACGATATGCTGACCGCCGAGGAACATATACGCATTGTCGCGTTGCTGCTCACGGACGCCCGTGATGGCGTTGTAGTACACCAGCTGCGTCCAGCGTTGGGATGATGCGTCAAATGACCATGTGGCGAAGCCGGGAAAGGTCAGGACGTAGTAGGTATGTCCATTCTGCTGGTAGCAATAGCCAAAGGCATTGGAAATATCGCCATAGGTAGCGATGGCCGTTTCTAGAGCATGCGTGGAGATACGCACCGGACTGTAGCCGATGGCCTGATAAACAAGTCCCGTGCCACTCTCGTTCTAGCCCATCCAAAATACGGTGTTATCCGACTTAGCTGGGCTGTATTTAGCGCAGCAGCCATATTCCATAATGGCAGTTCGGGTGAATGGCAGGTCCGGATCGGTGGCAGTCTGTGCAATTTCGACCGTTTGAGAGCCAAACAGCCACAATTCTCGGTGATCGGATAGAACTGCCACGATAGGATCGGGCTACGACTCCGCCGAGGCGAAATTCAATGCATCGATGGTCGTTGCATCATCAATCGGTGTCCATCCATAGGTGCCATTTTCCAGAGGATAGACGATATAGCTGTCTTGGTACGTGCCTTGGGCGGTTGTAGGTGCCCCGGCGATAGTGAGTAGATTGGTCTGTCCGTCAACGATTAGCTACCAGCCGTCCGAATGCATGATGACGAGCTGTGTATCGTTATTGACCATCTAGACGCGGCCCGATCCGCCGATGGACCCCACGTTCACTGTAGCCCCATTAGGGGCGACTCGATAAAGCTGGCTACCAGCTACTACCCAGCCAACTCCGAAGGCTGTGTGCTGGCCTCTGATGGCTGCAGAGCCCAATGAGGCGAACAGGCGTCGGCCAGGTGCGCCAAAGAACATGCCTGACTCGGCACTTCCGGGCGGCGCAGGCTCAAAATAGAGGTTTACGAGCGTCTAAGCAGCCAGAGGAAGCGACCGGGACTGGTAGCTTCCGCCGAGGAAGTCGGTAGCTGTCACCGTGCACGTACCGTCATGCGGGAGCCATGGGCTGACCGGTCGCGCTCGTTGCGATTAGCGGACAGCACGCGGGCCTTATATTGAGCCTTCCACATGGCAAGCCGGGAATCCTCTCCAAGGAATGGGGAAGCTTCGGCCAGCGCGGCATAAAGCCATATATCGGGGTATCGATTGAAAGCGGCATTCAGGCTGTTGACGATATCTGGCTGCTTCTTGTAGTAGCGACCTGCTACCACGGTTCCATCGCTCAGGGACGGGAAGAATGTTAGATTCGTGCCTTGCTGAGTGTACTGTCGGGCCGACCCAGATCCGCCGACCTTAAGGTTACGAAGCAATCCCTCTTCCGAAACGTAGTCCATGGGGTACTGCCCGGCCACCTATAGGGAAGTTGTTTCAAGGCAATCAGCAGGCAAAGCGGCGAGGTTGCCCGTCACAGTCAGCGCAAGCGGGCTCTCAAGCTCCGCGCAGCGCAACCCTGGCACGGGCTCACCCTGAGGGCCGAACGTTCCGTAGTAAACGACCTGCTCACCCAGAGAGATAAGCAGATCCAGCGTGGACTGATTCAAAGCACCCGTATTGGCATCGTCTCCGTCAATCATCGCCAGGACAGCGGATCGGAAGGCCGTGTAATTTGCAAACTGCATCAGACGCGGCCCTTAGCTACCCGGAAGCCTGAATACTGCGGATCATTGAGGAGGCGCGTCGCATGCGATGGATTCCGCATGAACTCAGCGAAGGTCACGCCGTTCTCATTGATGTACTTTTGAATGATGAATGCGGGAACCACTCCAAGCATCCTGAATTCGTTGTCACCTGTCTGGCCGTCGTTCTACAGGCGCTTGCAATGATCGGCCACTGATTTCAGATCATCCAGATTGGCCTCATACACATGGGCCTCATGGGTAGAACTGATTTCTTCAATGCGTGCGCGCATATATGCTCCGAAAAAGGAGGGGCGATGGTCTGCCCCTCCAGTTCATCCGGCGATTAGTTGCCGGTGGCGGTCAGGTCACGGATGGCGGCCAGCGGCTTTTCGTCGCGGACCACAAGGGTGACTTCCGTGCGGATCTGCCACTGCTTGGCATCGCCAACGGTCGCCAGCTGCTCTTTCTCAAACGGACGCAGCTGGCCCAGGGCCAGCTTGTCGTAGTCCACGAGGTAATCGGTGTTGATAAGGCCAGCACCGGCACCCGTCATCACGCGGTCCGGTACAACCTTGGTAACGCCATAGTCGTGGCCATAGAACGTGAAGGAAGTCTGCAAGATCACGTCGTTGGATGCCTTGGACTTGCTAACGCCAGGCTGCATCGCCACTTCGTTGGTGCGCTGCACGTTGGCCGTGAAGCTGGACACCTTCGTCTTATGGGACGGGGACACCAGCAGGACAGCCGAATCACCACCATTGGTGAACGCGCCAAGGATGACAGCCTTCAGGCTAGCTTCCACCAGAGGACGCAGCGTACCAAGCGTCGGAGCCGTATTGGTCACCGGGTTGGGGGCCACGCCGCCAGCACCAAAGTCATTGGTGGTGGCGATAAAGCCATACAGGCCGCGCATCTGACCACCCACACCAGACGTGCCAGTCACAGCAACCGGGTTACCAATGGCCGCCGCTTCGATGTCTCGGCGAAGCTCGATCATCTTCTTAGCGGTCAGGCGCGACAGTTCCGAACTACGACCGTACTTCTTGACCGTTTCCGCCGTGTTGGATACCGAAACCGTGTCCTAGAAAATCTGAGTACGATTGTTCAGCGGAGCGAACTGGGTCTGCGCGGCATAGGTCGCGTCAGCGCCTTCGATAGCGGCATTCGCGCCGTTCGGAGTGCGGTACGAATCACGGGTCCACTCGTGGAACACGTTCGCAACACCGATACGGTCGATGGACGACACCAATGGCGTATCAGTCGGGTTGAAGTTGTAGATCTTATCCTCAACGTCTTCCGCGACGCGGACCACGCTGGGGGTAATAAGGGTATTTGCAGGCATTGCAGTAGTTCCTCAGGATCAGGCGAGCAAGTCGCCAAGGGATGAAAGACTCGGTTTCGCGTTGTAACGCTTGATGGCGTCCGTCTTCGCGACCGAGGCCCTGTTGGGCTGGTTTGATGCCGATGGCTTCTGCACCTTCGGCAGTTGTGCAACGGGCTTGAGCGTGGCCGTCTTGGCCTGCAACTCGTCGTAGGCTTTAGCTTTGGCGGCCAATTCCCACAGTCCCTTTTGCACGTATCCGGCTTCGGAGTTTTGGGGGTTGATACCAACCTTGCCCAGGTAACTCGCCAAATCGGAAATGGTGTTCTCACCAAAACCCGGCAGGGTGTCCCGTAGCGCCTTCTCCGTCGCATCGGCCTGTTCGGCGATCCACGCTTGGCGTTTCTGCTGCGTTTCACCCTTCACATGCTCGATGGCGGCAAGTGCCCGATCCAACTGGCCCTTACGGCTTTCGTACTGCTCCTTCTGTGCCACATACAAGCCCACATCCTGCTGGGCCAGCGTTACTGACGGAGGCTCACCCACCTGCGTTCCCATGAACTCCACGAAGGCGTTCAGGCGAGCAAGGGTGGCCTCTAGCGCCTTTTCGTTGTGCTGGCGATACTCGTCGGCCTGAGCGCGAGCGGCCTCCACCGTCTTGCGTTCCTCAGCGACCGCCATGGTCTTCTGCGAATAGTCGAAGCCCTTCTGAGCAAGCTCGATGACCTCGGACTTCTTCAGGGGGATTTCCTTGCCATCGTGCTTTAGCGTGATGGTGGCATCGCCCTCTTCGTCCTCGCTTTCTTCCTGCTCCTCGGGTTCCTCCTATCCTTCGCCGTCCTGGCCTTCCTGGGAAGCTTCCTGCTCCTCCTCACCCTCAACTCCGGGCAATTCCTCTTCGGTGTCCTGGCTCTCGATAAAACCAGCCAGATCCGACAGCGTTTCTGCGCTACCGGCTGGCTGCATTGCTGCGTCACCCGCCATGGTCATTCCTTACGTTGATCTTGCGGTTAAGCGACACGCCTAAACGTGCCGAGAATCTTCTGTTTTCGTGTCTGTTCGGCTTCCAGGGCCTTTTGAGCCATCTTGCCGGTGGTCATCGTGTCGAAAATCAACGTTTCAATGCGCTTATGGCACTGAAGCATGCGCCATAGGTGCTCGCGCTTGGACTCGTCCGGTTCAGAAGCCCATCGATTGGTGATTTCGTCACGAATCTGAGCCATCGTCTCGACGTAAACCTAGTTATCGAGGATTTCTCTGGCCTTCTGGCCGCGATCAAGCTCACTGATATTGGTCATTCGGCATCTCCATCCGGCTCAGTGGCAGATTTGCCGATGCCGATTTGCGCCCTAAGCTCGTCCAATTCCTGCTGCATGGCCGAGATCTGATCGTTCTGCTTGGCGTCCATGTCTGCATGGACCATGCCATGCGCGGTCTCCACGCCCTTGATGTGCGTCTCGTGATCTTTACGGACTTGATCGGCAGCGCGCAGCTGGATATTGGCCTGTGATTCGAAGGATTTCCGCTGCGACTCCCGGTCCCTCTGGATCAGCTCCATCTACTTGAGGCTATTGTCCTGGGATTGCTGGGCAGCATCCTGCTTAAGTTGGCCATTTTCCTGCCCTAACTGCTCAAGCTGCTGCTTGGCCTGGGCCAGCATTTGCTGCTGCTGCATCTTTTCCTGCTGATAAGCCTGAGGATTTGGCGGCATGCCAGTGGGTTCGGGGCTAACGAAGCGCTCGGGGTCCTTGAACTCAGCAGCTTGGACGTACAACTTGACCGTCTCGGCGATCTGGGCGGGTGTGATAATGCCGAACGGGGCGGCCTGCATCTGTACCTGCATAAGGCCCATGACGCGTGCGGCAAGCTGTTCCTTGCTACCTGTCCCCAAGCCAACCTTGATGGTCACGTTGAACTGGTCGGTCCACTCGGAAGGGTTGATCGCCACCCATGAGCCGTTGACCTGCATCTGCTCCTGCTTGTCCTGATGCTGGATAGCCAACTTCAGCATCTTAGCGAACAGCTGCTTCATGCCCACCGCGAAGAACCGCGACATCAGCTCCATCCGCATGTCGGACTTCTGCGTGATGATGCTGACACCGGTCGCCGTCTTGTTTAGGGAATTAGCGTCCGTCCCCTATGAGTATCGGGTAAAGCCAGTGCGGTTCTCCTTCCACCCCTCTAACCACTCATTGAACTCGTAGGCTGGCGCACCAAGGCTGGGCTGCACGATGGGCTGGATTGCATCCTGGGCCCTTCCCCTGCCACGTACAACGCCACCTGGGCGGTTCTCAAGCCAGTCATCGATGTTTACTTCCGCATCCATGTTCAGATACGTGCGCTGGTTGACCGACAGGTACAGATTGTCCTGAATCGCCCGGATGACGTTCGTCCGAAGCTTCTACGGCTGCAAGGCCATATCCGCCGGGCAATCGCCGAAGAAGGCATGAGGCCGAGGAATGGGGCAGATCCACACGAACGGATGACCGTCCGTCTTCTCCCACTCGATCAGCTTGTTCTCGACCATGTGACAGCACAGCCATTCGGCGATGCCGTCCCCATCCGCATCGAGTTTGATGTAGACCTCGCTGCACTGGTAGAGATGATGGCTCTCATGCGGCTCAGCCAGGGCATTGTCATTGGCCGTGCCAAGCATGGCCTGAACTTCGCCGTCAAAGCGCGAGTCGATCCCGCCTGTGCCGATAGCAGTTAGATCTATACCCTCTTCTTCCAGTTCAAACTTTCGGCGTGGGTAAACGTGGGCAATCATCGCCGGTTCGTCACCCCAGCGGGCATTGGAGTCCACACGGACCTCGTGCGGAGCGCAGGCAGCGACTTTGATCGCCATACGCCGATCTTCTTTCTTGAGGGTGACCGTCATGGTCCCCTCGCCGTCCTGACTTGGTTCGCCGTCCGGCTGCCAGCCGACCTAGGTCAGCATGACAAGCTGTTCCTGCGTTATTCCGTTGTAGGTGGCTGAAAGATCCTCAAAGACCTCTTCGGCCCACACCTTGACGAAGCCAACCTTCTGGATCAAGGCATCCTTGAACCAGTCGTACATGATGCCTACGCCGTCGTTCTTCACATAGAACAGGTAATTCATATATGAAGTAGCGAGTTCGGCCTCCTGCTCTTTGCCAGGACGGCGCGCCTAGAACTCCACCGCATCGTCAGACGTGACGAAAGGCTTCATGATCTGCGGCAACATGGATTCGACAGTATCGGCGACATCTGTTGCCACGAAATCGGAACGGTCATCAATTTCAGGCGGGGCGAGCTCTCCAACGGCCTCCGCGTTGTAATACTCCAAATTGCGAAGCCGCTGCTGCGAAACTTCCGTTCCCGGGCCGCCCATGGAGGTTTCTAGAGCCCGGCGACAGGCGGCCTAGATGTCCGCATCGTCCATCTTGTCACCCTTAATGGGCTTCTTGTCTGAGCTATAAGCCATTAGCGGGTAAGTCGCCTGTATTGGATGGGGGCATGGGCATTAGCCCCAGGCCGTGATGCGTAATCGATAGCCATTAGCCCGTATGCATCGGCAGCATGGCTCGACCAGTCATGATCAGGGCCGAGGCCGATACCTCGCGTGTCGTCGCGCTTCTCGTGATACCAGCCAAGGGCATCGCGTCCCGCTTCGGTCGTTGACTCGTTGAACCACATGGCCGGGAATAGCCTACGTACGGCCTCAATGCGCGCTGTAGCCGCACCTGCGCCCATGTTGGGGATAACCCTAACATCGAAGCCAGCGGAACGTAGGGCGCTCTCATAGCTCACCGCATGCACCTTGTCGTTCGTCGCCCCATCATGGGGAAGGATGATCTAGACCTTCCCGGGACCATAGCCACGATGCGTTAACCACTGGATGTGAGCCGCGAGTGGCTAGCCCACTGCCTCGTAGTAATCGAGACTTCGAATCTCCTTACCGACGAACTGGGCGATCCAGATGGCACAGGCATCAGCCTTGGCCCCCGTGCCGCCTATGTCGAAATAGGCCCGCATGCTCATCAACGGATCGGGAGGGACAACGCCTATCCGTCCCTCTAGTTTGGCTTGACTCAGGCCGGCAGCGAAATATGCGCCGGAGGCTACATTAGCGTAGGCACCTTCCCACACATGATCGTAGTCTTCCGGAGTCATGCGCAGGCAATCCAGGCGTTCCTGCTCAAGCTCAGCGGTGAACCATGGATTGTCCCGCCAGTTGGCCTAGATGACCTTGGCACCCGTCGGGATCTCTGGGCCTCGGAACATCACATCCACTGGATCAACCTTGCGCCGAGCGTTCCAGCTAAACCATAGCTGGGAACCCTTGGCTCGCATCGTTGGCCTCAGGAGCTTGAGCGAACCAGACGTGGCCGATTGCGCCTCTTCCCACCACGACCGCTTGAACCCCTCAAGCGACTTAATGCTCTCGGCGGTGTAATCCTGCATACCCTTGAACAGGATGAGGCCGTCACCTGGCGTGGTTATCACATCACGGTAGACCTTAAACCCATCCGATTCTCCGAGCCGGAAATCGCTCAGCTTGGACTCAATCAGCAGCTTGGACGACTGGGCAAGATCCTTCTGAACCTCGCGGATACATACGGCCCGCATCCCATCGCCTCCGTTCTCGCCGGGCTCGGCAAGACAGTCCTCAATGAGCATGCCGGCGAAGAAGTGGGACTTACCTGAGCCTCGGCCACCCCAAGCCCCTTTGTATCGGGCCGGCTCAAGTAGCGGCTCAAATACCGCTGCCGTTTCAATAGACAGGACTGACATTAGGTCTTGGAGTCGGCTCGGACGATGCGACGTTCCACCGTATGGACCATCTCACCACTAACCTTCTGCTCTACCGAATCCTTCCACCCCTGATTCTTCAGCCAGAAGATTGTCCCAGTGGCATTGGGACCTGCCAGCCTTTGTTCCCACTCAGCCTCTAGCTTTGTCCGGACAAACTTTACGGCGTCAGAAAACGCTGGCTTCTCTTCATACCTAAGAAGGGTTTCACGGGTCATTCCTAGCGCTAGGGCCAATCCGTTGACCGTTGGCATCCTTGGCTTATCTGGATCTTCGCAGGCAATAAAGTATGCCTCGGCGACTTCCGAGAACTATTCAGGTGTATCGAAGATCGGGGGCCTTGCCATGATTAGTCCTAGGGCTGCTCTCGCGTCACCCGGTTGTGATATCTGGCCACCAGTCGGGGCCGACTTCTTCGCCCGTCTCCGGGTTGATATAGATCGGGCCTCGGCTTTCCGGGCCGCCCTCTTTCAAGGCTGCGTATACCGGGGCTGTACCCATTGTGGCGGGGGAGTCCAGAGACGATCTGGAACCTTCGAAGTTAGAGTTCGACGCGCTGCCGGTTACGCCACTCCCCAGTGACTTTCTACCGAACGCCCTATCCCAGTTAGATGCGAATGTCTCGCTGTCCACCGAGTACGGACGTGGGCTGGATCCTTTGCCACTCACGCCTTGAACTTCGCCACTTCCTGGCGTACCCAGTCCATGAAATGGGCGGGGTTAACAACCTCCTCTACAGTAGCCTCAAGGCGCTGGAAGAAGGACTCGTGCGATTCCTTCGATGGCTCTACGGCGTCGGGAGGGGTTTCGGGCACGGGCGGCTGAGCCACCGGCTCGGGAAGCTGGTCGGACATGATTGGATTCCCTGGAATGATTACTAGGTTGTACGGTTAATTAGGCGAAGCCGTGGCTGGATTTGTCGATTTCCTTGGCTTCCATCGACATATCTCTTGGCCCGTCAGGTCGTGGGCGAGGATCTGCCTAGCTGTGCCGTCCGTGAGGACATCGTGCTTGCTGATATAGATGGGGACGATCCAGTCACACCCGTTCTCAATCACGGGTCCAGTCGCTTTGCAGCTCGTCAAGAGCGGTGCCAGTAGGAGCGCGAGCAACACTGCCAGTGGGCGCTGGGTCCGGCATAGCCTGGAGGCTATCCATATGTGACATAACATAGCCTGTGGCCTTTGCATGTTTGGCGGCGGTCTATGCCTGCTTTGCTTCGACCTTGGCAACTTCAGCCTTGGTTCCAGCCGAGTGACCTTTGAGATAGATTGCGCCGCCAGCGAGTATCAGAGCAACCAGGATGGCGAAGGCAATCTCAAGCTTGGTCATCATGAGTCACCTCTACTTCGGCAAATGCCGATCACAATGGCCGCTACAATCACGAACCAGAGGATGATCACTTCGCGGCCTCTGCCAGCTGTTCCGCGGTAAAGGCCAGGGGGAATGAGCCCATGGCTTGCCAGGTGCCGTCGCCTGTACCCATGAAACGCAGATAGCTGATCACGGCCACCAACTGTCCACGGTGGTTGAAGACGCCGCTTCCAGAATCGCCATAGAATCCATTGATGCCGTACAGAAGCGCCAAGCCCTTACTCGTCGGCGATAGTCCGTAGACCTCGCCTTCCCGGTACAGGTCCGTCTCCCTACCCGGATTGCCGAAGATAAAGACACGATCAGCCTGCCGAGGCTCGCCGCCCAATGTGGCCCAGCGACGGAACGCCAGGTCAACGATGAGGATCGTGTGGTCATTGCCGTCCGAGAGGACTTGTATGACCTCTACAGGCTGTCCGTAGACCTTGAGGATGAGCGGCCAGTCAAAGCAATGCGTGGCACTCAGGAGAGCATGTGGGCCGATAGTCGTACCGCTACAGGACTCATCTCCGTTAATGACCAGGTGAAGCGTGGTTTCGTGCGCCCTTTCGATAGTTTCGCGATGCTCGCTGTCGGTGACGAAGGCACAGCCCGAGACGCCCAGCAGGATAGCCAGGGCGAATTGGACGATTTTCACTGGTCAGACCACCAAAAAGTTATGCGTCTTTGAAACGTTTAAGGGTTGCGCCTGCTTCCGCCAAATTCTTAGTAAGTGTCCGGATTTATGGACGTTTTACTTGATTGATATCCGCCAATGACCGACTCATGCCTTTGCGCTGGTCACATGGGTTACTGCCGCATCCGTGACATTGCCGGCGATATATAGGCCGAGGACTAAGGCGGATTGAGATAGCCATTGCGCGGCATCGATCTTCCCGGCAATGAAGAGTCCCAGCCCAGCCAAAAACGCGACACAGGCCAGAATGAATTTTCGACTAGCAAAGCGGGTGTCGCTCATGACTTAGCCCATAGGTCTAATACCGCCTTACCCTCACACACAGCCCGATCATCCGCTCTACGGCGAGTCAGTCCGCGCAGTACTCGGCCGCCGGCCTTGTCCCACCGCGATAGCTCAGCGCAGGCTGCGGGCCAGTTATTGGCTAGGGCGTATTTCTGAAGCGTGGATCCACAAACCACCGGCCTTCCGGCGTTGTATGTGGCATCAATTAGCGCCCCCTCGATCTGAGGAAGCTTTGACATCGGCAGGCACCGGTTAACGATGGCCTGAGCCGTCGCCAGATCGGCTAGCTTGAACGCCCGACACTCTTCGTCAGAGTAGGTGCGCTTCGGGTCCACATTGCCCGTATGGCCCTCACAGACGGTCCAGACCCGGCCCGCTGGATCCCAATACGGGACGTTGATATTCGGTGCAGGTTCGTACTTCGCGACTAAAGTCCCAGCAATGGCGAGCGCAATGCTGCCGACGACCTTAGTAACCGGCTTCATGCCGCGTTCTTAGCCTTGGCTTCCCTGCGCCACTTCCAGAGCAAATGGGTAGCCTGGATTAACAGATACCCAATAGTGGCGATGAAAACCCAGTCTTGCAGCGTATATCCCGAGGCTGATACGACGCTCACCACTGCCGGGGGGAGAAGCTTAGCGCCTGCGTTACTGACTTCCTGAGTAAGATCGGTGGATTCCATCATGCATAGGCGCTCTAGGTGCTGCGGCTCAACGGATGAGCCGGTTGGTGGCGGTGAATCGGCTCAATGAGCGTCGCTGCGTATGTAACCGGGACTACGCGACCTGAAGAGGCACGCCAGCCAGCTACGGCGAATACAGAAAATGGCCCAGCCCTGGTCGCTATAGGGCTTGCGATACCAGCGGGTGATGGGGTTCAACCCTTAACCTTCGAAAGCTTTGCCGTGGGCTGCTTAGCCAGAGATTCCACATTCACCCACTTCCCCGTGTCCCGGCGAAGGACGTAGAGCCCACCATCGATCACGATGGCCGCCAGGGAGTTCGTGAATTCAAAGAACTCGACCGGATCGGCTAGCAGGACGGCCCCATCGCCAATTTCCCTAGGCTCCGGGAGATACAGATCGCCTTCTTCGGATTCGTCGTTCATGGCGTCAGATAGGTATGAACTTCATCAATCAGGGCCTTTACGGCCTTGATCTTGGCAATGGCTCGCTTATCACCAGGCTTACCGAAGTGCCACCAGATCCGGCGATCACAGTCCGATAGCTTCAGATCCAGGGCGCCAGTATCAGAATCGATAGTTACCCGAACATACGAATCGCTATGCTTCAAGGATTCGAGGAATACCCGCTTATCCTTCATAGCGACTGCCCTCGGTTAAATGGAGCGTCCAGTGGGAATCGAACCCACTTCGTCAGCTTGGAAGGCTATCTACCGACCATCGGCGGACGCTTAAATTGGTGCCGCCCTTCCGAGTCGAACGGAAACCTAGCCGGTTACGAGTCGGCTGCTCTGCCGGTTGAGCTAGAGCGGCGTGAAATAGACACCACCCCGGTTCTGGCTTGCCGCGCCTATTGGCGAAGGAATGTCGGTAGAGGCTGGGGTGGCAAAGTTATAGGTTGTCGCTGTCTCGGGCTGGGATACGGATGTAGTTCCCGCCCGTTCCCCGCAAATCGCTTCCCGAAAAACACGACCCCCTCGTTACAGTTATCTCACCCCTAACTACCGATCCGCACTTGCGCTCCAAATATTTCACCTCGCCCATGGCAACAAGAAGTCGTGAGCGGTATTCGATCAAGCTGGATGCCAGGCGATTGACAAGGGAGTCCCTGAGCCTACGATAGGTCTTGTGGTGGACGCCAAGTAGGGTCGCAGAGACAGTCGTTGGCTGAAGCTCTCGCGAGTGGATCAGGATGTGAAGTGCGTCCCAGCCTGCGACACATGCCAGTTCGTCACTATAAGCCTCGGCTTTGACGCCGCCAGACAGGCAGTGAGCGATAGCGAAGGCCACGACCCATCGCCGGACCCCAGGGATATACAGGCTGTCGCCAGCAATGGCCGCACGATACAAGTCCCAATTAGGGAATCCATTTTTCCAGCGAGCATCCACCCAGGCAGCCGCATCGATGATCGTATCCGTGATGGGGCCGGCAAGCTGCGTCTCATAGTCGGTGCCCCGCAACAACCAATCGCCCGTAGCCTCGGGAATGATGACTTCCGTGGTCATGAATGATCCGGGTTAAAGGGTGGATAAAAAGGACCCTGTGAAAGATGGAGGCAGATCTTCTTGGCCTCTTCCAAGGTATGTCCGCCGCTCACATAGAACCAATGACCTCCACCGATTTCTTGAACCCTCCATTTGTCAGGCGCCTCGGACGCAATCCGATAATTGGGCCATTGGCCGCCTTTTTCTCGCTTGAACCAATTCATGCCGCACTCCTTGCCACAGAGAATCGCTGCTTAGCGTTCCGGTACTTCCGTTGCAGATACCGGGCAAGACTCGTCCCGGTGTACCTTCGGCAGAGGTAATCCAGTGTCAGCGGCATTTCGCAGAACGTCCCGTCTCGGACCTCGTTGAGGACCACAACACCCCGCCAGTGACTATTCGCCATGCCCTTGTACGGCTCGTCATGCAGGTAGCAGGACCCGGCCACGATGCCGTGACGCATCTGGCCCGTGGCATACTGTACTGAGCCTTGCAGAAGGCCCTGAACGTGGCCCTGGACGAAGGTTGTACCGATCTTGGCGAGCCGGTTGCTGATTGTCCCGCTAATAGGCTTGCCGGTGTTTGGATTGGCGAAGTAATGGGCGTAAGTAACGCCATCGATTGTGATTGCCCCCGGTGAGCCGTGAACGTAATCCACGACTTCCCAGCCAAGCTTGCGATCCACGAATTGATGCGCTCCTACAGCACCTACCCATTTGGGTGACGCGGCAATAGCGCGTTCAAGCCTGAATTCATGGTTTCCGCGCAGGATGACCTTTCGCCCTTTCCAGCCGCCCATAGAAGACTGAAGGCGTTCAAGAGCCGCGTTCCCGGCATCAAGGTCGTCCTGATAACGCAAGCCCTCCAAGTCAACCGATCCAGGCGCAGACCACGACGAGAGGCTTTCGAAGTCCCAATGGTCACCAAGATGAACGACCACATCTGGATCGTAATCAGCAATAGCCTTCCCGATCCACTCAAGGTGATCCGTCGGAACTCCCGGCTTGATCTGGAGATCTGGAAGGATGAAATGTCGGCGTGGCTTGCTCATGCCGCCACCCATGCTAGGTGCTGGTAAAGGTAAATAGCGAGCCTGACTAAACCATAGATTGCAAGCAGTAGCCCAGCGCCTAGCCCCATACAGATCACTGCCACGGTCGTAAATGCGCCTGAGAAATCCATATGCTTAAACCCCTGTGGCGTCGTCAGTGCGGCGGAAGTCTTCCAATTCCCGCGCGATGACAGTCATGGAATCGAGGAAGTTATTAACGTCGTCAACTGGAATGGATGATGTTGCGAAGTTCGCCTGCAATGACGACGCAGCACCCGGAGTTGGCCGGTCATCGTTAAGCTTCCCCACCGTCATGGCGTCTAGGACAATTGCGCAGCAGGCCATCGTATGGGCGAGATGATGCACGAGGGCATCCGAGGAAAGCGTTTCGCCATCCCACCACGCGTCCAGATGCCGCTTGGCCGCCCCGAAATAGACCGATGCACTGACGGTATGGTCGCGCCAGTTATAAGGCCCATATTTCTTCGCACCATCCTTGAAGGCCAGAGCCAAGAAGTGGATTGCGCTAGGCGGAACGAGATGAAGTGGGACCTTGGTCGCACCAATCACGGTCTTGGGGTTGTCGTCGGGATAGCTCATGATTTGTTCCCGAAGCGGAGGCCATTGAACCAGCGGCGAAGCACGTATTGCCGGATAAGTGAGATTCCGGTGAATACGATGCCAATCGCAAACGCCTTGCCTGCCGTTAGGCCTGTGAACCCGAATAGCGGTAGGATCAGCATGTTCGCGGTCCAGTTGATCGCGAATCCTACGGCGATGTTAGCCCATGCCTCGACAAATGATCCCAGTTTGGTCTGACTCACAGCCCGTCATCCTCAGCAATCGGCTCACTCGCTGCGATATAGATCAGAATTCCCGCGAAGATTGCTAGGAAGATCACTACGAACATGGCACAGTTCCTTGGTGGGAAGCTGTGCTCTATTTCATTAGATCGCTGTAGCGCTGTGTTCCCTGTCGCGCAACAATTTAAGCCCGCGCTTTGCACGTCGGTAAGCCGTGACGCGATGGCAGTTTTGAGCTTCAGCGGCGATGTTCGCGCCGCGAGGTAGGAGGACTAAAGCCTGCTCGTCCAGCCTAGCCTGATCGCGCACTTTGTTCATGCGAGCAAGCAGCCCCACGCACTCGGCCGTGAATCGCTCACACGCGCCGACCGAGTGACCTTCCGCGAACAGAATTTGAGCCAGCGCCTTCAGGCACTCGTAGCTCGTCATGCGGCGACGCCCTCGGTCGCTTGGGCGCTTGATGCCGGGCGGAAGTAATCAACCAACGATACGGCCCGACTATGGCGACTTGCCAGAAATTGATGCGATACGGGGTCGAACCAAAGAAGGATGGTGGGCTCGGATTCGCCGTTTCGTTGCTTGTGCACGAGTAGCATCGTGCCAGGCATATCCAACACTTCGTCCGTGACGAGTTCCTTGGCTCGCTCAAGTTTTGCAATCTTCTCCTCACGCCCCTTGTTGCGAACTACCTCCACGACTGTATCAACCATATCCGTGATAGCGCCCGTTCCCTTGACACGCATCTTGCCCGCTGGCTTGCTCTCGTCATCGCCCTTGCGCATGTGATGTACGAGCATGACGTGAACATCGTTTGTGCGAGCGAAGTCTGTGAGCCGATCGACAAGATCCTTCTGGCCGTTGTAGTCGTCCTCCCCCATACCTAGTTTGGCAAGGTTGTCTATGACAAAGAGCTTCATCGCGTAACGGCGAACGGCGTAGGTAAACACTTCGATCAGACGATCCACCTTCGCGGTGCCGGATACGTCGAAGACCCACATATAATCACGCGTCTGTGCGCCGATATGATTGACGAAGTCCTGGGTTGGCGAGGCCGTGGCCGCCACCTGGCGGTACATACGCTTTAGCCATCGCGGTGCCGAGAATTCCATGCTGGCAATGCAGGTCCGTATTTCTTGGCAAAACACAGCGTCCGCCGCTACGAAACCCACGACTTCGCTCTTGCCGTGACCGTTGACGCCGGCCCAGAGACTAACCTCGCCTGTCCGAAGCCGGATGGAATGATGAGTTTTCTGCCAGGGCAGCGTAATGCCGGCGTCGATCCGGTTGAACTCCGCCCATACGTCGTTCGTGAACGTATCGGCTGGCCGGAGTTCTGCGGGGTCGCACGTCGCGGCACTTCGAATGGCTTCAGCAATTGCCCCGGCTTCGATACCCTCGATCAAGCACGCATTGGCGTCTTTCTTCGGAAGGCTAACCACCCTGCACCGGTCAATGCCTAGTCTCTTGGTGATCTCGGGAATGGCACCTGTACCCGCCTGATCCATGTCATACGAGATGTAAATCG